>Ga0209909_100077_pt1 | contig 204859 bp, 183 predicted proteins | sample FECB22metaG_FD_188302 | JGI IMG/M metagenome (GOLD analysis project Ga0209909, IMG submission 188302) | Cyanobacterial communities from the Joint Genome Institute, California, USA - FECB-22 (SPAdes) (version 3) | ecosystem: Environmental > Aquatic > Thermal springs > Hot (42-90C) > Microbial...
TGTCATAGAGCTTGCGGTAGGCAATCGACGGCTCGGTGAAGCTCACCAGCCACAGGCTCTGCCAGTTCGACGCCCCGCCGCAGGCCGCCGCACTCGGGCAGGGCACCGCCGAGGTCACCGGATCGCCGCCATCAAGGATCGCCGGGCCGGTGCCGAAGCCCGTCCCGGAATAGACGATCGGCGCACCCGACACCCCGCTCGCGCGAAGCGTGATCGACCCGCGATAGGCCACACCCGCCCGGAAGCGCACCACATCGCCGGGCTGCAGGCGAACCGACGCCGGACCCCCCGTCGCCGCCGGATCCCCCGGCGCATGCCGCCACGCCGCCACAGCCGACGTCCCGGCATTGCCATCGCTGCCAGACGCAAAATCGACGTAGAAGACGCGGCCACTCCCGCCGGCAGCCGCCTCGACGACGGGCGGCGCCGTGGCAGCCGTGGGCGCCGGAGCCGGCGCGTCAGGCCCGGACACGGGCTGGATGCTGGACGCCGTCTGCACCTGTGGCAGCGGCGACGTGGCGGGCTGAGAAACCGGCGCCGCCGCGAGCAGCGGAACCGACGCCTCGACGAAGCTGCTGGTCGGGGCTGGAGCCTCGGGCTCGAAACCGAATCCCAGGTCGCGAAGGTTCAGCCGCTGCATGGCCGTTTCGATGGCGTTGCCGATCCATGCCGCCGTATTGGTGACGACTGCCAGCAGCCCGGTCGCGGGCGCAGGCGCCGGGGCCGGCTGGATGATCGGCTGCGGCGCAGGCTGGGGCGCCGGGGCCGGCGCCGGCTGGAAGCTGATGTTCGAGAGCATCGACGTAATGGCCGACGAGGCGGCGGAGACGACCGTGGCAGCCGTCGTCGTGACCGATCGCGCCGTCTCGACGACCGGCTCGACCATGTCGAACAGCGACGGAAGGTTCGACGCGACCGGCGATGCAGCGATGGACGATGACGGGGTCGGGGCCGGCTGGATCGTCGCCGGTACCACGGAAACCGGCGAGAACATCGCCGGACGGCTGACCGCTTCCGGCACGATCGGTTCAGCGCTCTCGGCTGGTGCGATCGAGGACACCAAGCCCGCACGCAGACTGGCCATCTGATGGGACAGATCCGGGAAACCGAACGCCGAGGCCGGCGTGGCAGCGATCAGGACAAGCCCGCTTGCCGCGAGACTTCTTATAAAGGCCATTATGCAACCCTTTGTTCTTTTTATGTGACCTTGAGGCCTGCATCCGGCATCAAAGTTAACGTTGCAAGAATGAAAAAATGTGTGCACGACGAACCGTGCAAAAATAACGATAAGGCGTTCAAGGACTCATCCAAAGATAGCGTCAATCGTCGCCAGGGCGCAGAGGCCTGTCGTCAGTCCGGTCTGAAAATCCGTTTATCTGTCGTTGGATGCAGGCGAATCTGCAATGTGCCTGTCACTAACCTCGCCATCGATGGCGGGGCCTCGGGACGGCTGGGACCGATCCCGCCGTGCCGTTTCAGCCGCATCCACGGCGCGCCCCGCCAGCCAGCCCACAAGCAGGAGCGCAGCAAGCCCGATCGCCCAGCCGACGAGCACGAGCAACTGCGCAATATCGCCCGCCATGGCCAGGCCGTCGGCCAGCCACTGCGTGGATTCGGGCTCCATCTCAAGCCAGCGGGTGAGCCGCACCACCGCCGGGCTGCCGGCGCCCGCCAGTGCGTGCAGCACCCAGGCAAGGCCTGACCAGACGAGTGCCACAAGTGCCAGCAGAATCCATGCCGCCCGCTTCATGCGCTGCTCTCCGCACCATCGGCCAGCTTCGCCACCAGCAGCCGGTCAATGCGGCGGCCGTCCATGTCCACCACCTCGAAGCGGTAGCCATGGACCTCGAAGCTTTCCCCTGTCGTCGGGATATGTTCGAGTTCGGCCAGCACGAAGCCGGCGACCGTCTGATAGTCTCGCTCCGGATCGAGGCGGAAGCCCAGCCGCTCAGCCAGCTCGTCGGCAGCGTGGCTGCCGGCCACCAGCAGCGATCCGTCCTCACGCTCGACGACGGCCGGGTCGAACATGTCGTCCATGTCCGACCGGAACTCGCCGGCAATCGCCGCCAGCAGGTCGGCCGGAGTCACCACGCCTTCGAAATGGCCATACTCGTCAACCACGATGGCCATGGGCACATCGGCGTCGCGCAGGGCTGCCAGCACCACGGTCGCGTCGGCGACATCGGGAACGACCGGCGCCGTCCGTACCAGCGACCGAAGGTCGAGCGGGCGACCTTCCAGCAGGGCGGCAAGCGCGTCGCGCGCCTGGATGACACCGACGATGCGGTCGATCGAACCTTCCCCCACGGCGAGCCGGGTATGCGGTGTCCGGACCAGGGTCTGGCGGATCTCGTCGGCGTCCGCCTCGATGTCGATCCAGTCCACCTCGGGGCGCGGAGTCATCACGCCGCGCACCGGCCGGTCGGCGAGCCGCATGATCCCGCTGATCAGCTCGCGTTCGCGCCCCTCGATGACACCGGCCTCCTCGGCCTCGGCCACCACATGCCGAAGCTCCTCCTCGGTCACGGCCGCCGCCGTGCCGCGCGGAACCCCGAGCAGCCGGAAGATGACCGCCGTTGACGCGTCGAGCAGGTGGACGAACAGGCCGGTCACGCGGGTGAGCGCGGCCATGACCGGCGCGACCGCGACGGCGGCCCGTTCCGGCGCGCGCAGCGCAAGCTGCTTGGGCACCAGCTCGCCGATCACCAGCGAGAGATAGGTGACGATCAGGATGACCAGCACGAAGCCGAGGCGCGGCGCCGCTTCGGCCGAAATGCCAAGACTGGCCAGCCACTGCCCGGCCGGCCCCGCCAGGCTGGCGCCGGAATAGGCGCCGTTCGCAACCCCGACCAGCGTGATGCCGATCTGGACCGCCGACAGGAAGCGGCCCTGTTCAGCCTGCAGCCTGAGCGCGGTGGCCGCCCCTCGTCGCCCGGCACGCTCCATCACCTGCAGGCGGGCGCGGCGGGCCGAGACGATCGCCAGTTCGGCACCGGCAAAGAAGCCGTTGAGGGCGATGAGCGCGAGGATGATCGCGGCGTCGGTCCAGGGGAACGCCATGGTCGTGGTGTCAGCCTATGCCGGGAAGACGCCCGCCCCTCAAGAGGCCGGTTGAGCCATGCTTCATGCCGATTTAAGCTTCCGTCGCGTTGGGGGGACATCCAACAGGCTCAGGAGACAATCGACATGACCAGAAGCCGACCAATGACCAGCCGCCTTGCGATCGCCGCCGCCATGGGGGCCCTGCTTCTCACCACGGCCTGTGCCACGGATCCGGCGACGGGCGAGCGGCGCATCACCCGGGCCGGCACGGGCGCGCTGATCGGCGGCGGCGGCGGCGCGCTGCTGGGCGCGCTGATCGGCGGCAACACTGGCGCGCTGATCGGCGCGGGCGTCGGCTCGATCGCCGGCGCCGGTGTCGGTTCCTACATGGACCAGCAGGAACGCCGGCTGCGCGAGGCGACGCGGGGCACCGAGATCGAGGTCGAGCGCCAGGGCGACGAGATCAAGCTGAACATGCCGGGCGCCGTCACCTTCGATTTCAACTCGGCGATCGTCCGGCCCGAGATGCGCGCCAGCCTCGAGGAGGTGGCCCGGGTGATGACCGCCTATCCCTCGACCGTGATCGGAGTCTATGGCCACACCGACAGCATCGGCAGCGCCGCCGTCAACCAGCGGCTGTCGGAGCAGCGGGCGGAAGCGGTTGCCGGCACGCTGCAAAGCTTCGGCGTGCCGCGCGCACGCATGCAGGTTCAGGGCTTCGGCTTCACCCAGCCGGTCGCCAGCAACAGCACCGAGGAAGGACGCGCCCAGAACCGCCGGGTCGAGATCCGCATCGTGCCGGTGACTCAGGAGGATTTGGCCCGCGCGACTCGATGAGCCGGCTTGCGAGCGGGCGTCAGAATCCCTGTTCGAAGCGCAGCGCCACCCCCTGGTCTGCGAGGCCGGGGCGGTGGCCGGCGTTGGCGCGCGCGAAGGCGGAAATCAGGAGGCCGCCCCTGGCATAGCCCAGTTCGGCAATTGTCTCCCGTGCAGTCGGCGCCAGCGCTAGCGGGATCCCATTGGCCAGCCGCAGCCCGCCGCCCGTGACGACCGGCGGGCCGGCGAGACGCGCGGTCAGGCGGCCACCGGCCAGCGGTGCCGAGGCGGCCAGCGACCAGGCCAGCGTTTCCACATCGCCGGCCGGCAACAGCAGCCCGCCGGCGGCGATGCGGGCCTGGTGCCAGCCGCCGGCTACGGCCGCGCGGAGATCGATGGCACCGGCATCGAGCGTGACCGACCCGCCCACCTCCATGCCACGACCGCCCTGAAGGCCGAAGGCCGGCGACAGCCGCGTGCCGAGCCATGCGCCCGATTCGGCCGTCAGCGACGCCTGCGCGGCGAGCTGCAGCGGCCCAGGCGCGAAGACGGCACCCGCCGCCAGCCGCTCCACCCGGGCCGTGCGCGAGAGACCGAAGGTTTCGGCCAGACGGACCTCGGCGCGGCTGGCGGCAACCCCGACCTGAAGGTCACCGCGCTGCCAGGCCAGCCCTGCGAGCAGGCGGTCGGACGGGAGGTCCACCGCTTCGCTGGCGTCCCGCGCGACGAGCCCGCCGGTGGCGGCGCCGGGCAGCGGATCCTCGGCGAGGCGCCCCGTCGCCAGCGTCAGCGCCAGATCGCCCTGCCGAGCGACCAGCCGCGCGGCGCCGGGGCGGCTGCGCTCGCCGGCCCGGGAGTCGACTCCGCGATGGGCGAGGCCGAGGTGGGATTCGAGCGGCCGCGCCACCCGGAACGAGTCGATGCCCGCGGGCGCGAGACCGCCGGACGACATCGAAAAGGCGAGCGCGAGGCCGAGCCCGCTGCCGCCCCCGACTTCCACCCGGCGGACGGGCTCCCCCCCGAGCCGCGCCGCCAGCCGCCCGGCCGGCGGCAGGCCAATGGAGCGGCCAAGCGGGACGACATAGTCCCGGCCGTGGCGGTCGAGGACGGGCACCGCCGACAGGGCCGACCCGACCCGAAGCGAATCCCCGAACAGCGGGCCGGCGACGCCATTGGCCCCCAGCGGCACGACCGCGGTGGTGCCGGCCAGCATCGTCGGACCGGCCGGCCGGAAGGCGCGCCCGATGTTGAGGATGCCGCGCCCGTAGACGGGATCGACTCCCGGCGCACCGGCATCGTCGGCGGATTCGAGGAGGATGGTGACGAGCCGGCTGGCCGGAAGCTCGGGCCAGGCCTGCGCCAGCAGCGCGATGGCGGCAGCCACGATCGGCGCGGAATAGCTGGTGCCCGAGGCGAGCACGGCGGCGCCGGTGTGGTTGAAGGTGCGAAGATCGAGGCCGGGCGCGACGATGAAATTGTTCTGGGCGGCGCCCGCCCGGTTGGAGAAATCGGTAATCTGCCGGTTGCCGTCCATCGCCCCGGCAACAATGACCGCGGCGCTGCCGCCAGCCGCCAGCGCGCCGGCCGGAAAGCCGCCGATCTCGGCCAGACTTTCGTTCCCGGCCGAGAGCACCAGCGCCGTGCCGGCCGCTGTCGCCCGGGCAAAGGCGTTGCGAAGCTGCGCGGTCGGCGTGCCCCCGCCCAGCGACAGGCTGATGACCCGTGCGCCTGCGGCAACCGCGGCATCGACCCCGGCGGCGATCGCCGGATCATTGTAGCTGCAGCCCGGCGTGCACTGGCCATTGTCGGCGCGCATCACGGCAAGCGTCGCTGCCGGCGCGATTCCGACGATGCCGCTGTCGTTGCGGGCCGCGGCAGCGACCGCCACGGTCGAGCTGCCGTGGCCCGACACGTCCTGGATTCCCCGCCCTTGACCCGAGACATCGCGGCTGGCGGGATGGATCCGGCCGGCGAACTCGGCGCTGGTCGCATCGATGCCGCTGTCGACAAAGCCCATCGTCACGCCGCGGCCATCGAGCCCCCGATCCCAGGCGGGCAGCACATTGGTGGGGGTGGCGGCCGTCGAGCGGCGATATTCGGCCGTGTCGAAGGGCGAGACGGGTGCGGGTGCGGGTGGTGTGACCACGGGCGGCGGCAGGACGGCCGAGGGGGTCACCGGGCCGGGCGCGCTGCCTCCGCCGCCCCCGCAGGCCGCGAGCAGCGGCGCGAGAAGCAGCGCCAGGGCCGAACAGGCCCGAGGGGCTTTGTGCACGGTCGTCACCTCATCTATGGGCGCCCCATGCCGACAGCAGTTCCGCCCCGGGATCCCGCGTTCAGCCCCGATCGCGTGGCCACCTGGCTGTTCGACATGGACAACACCCTCTACCCGGCCCGTGCCAATCTCTTTGCCCAGATCGACGTGCGGATGGAAGCCTATGTCGGCCGCCTGCTCGGCCTGGGGCGCGACGCCGCACGCGCAGTCCAGAAGCGCTATTTTCACGAGCATGGCACCACGCTGCGCGGGCTCATGCTGAGCCACGGCGTCGATCCGCACGACTTCCTGAGCTTCGTGCATGACATCGACATGTCCGTGCTCGATCCCGATCCGCGGCTCGCCGCCGCGCTCGACCGGCTGCCGGGGCGAAAGATCGTGTTCACCAACGGCGACCGACCCTATGCCGAGCGGGTGCTGTCGGCGATCGGAATCCTCGACCGGTTCGAGGCCATCCACGACATCCACGCCATGGCCTATCATCCGAAGCCTGACCCGCGCGCCTATGCCGATCTGGTGGCGGCGCATGGGATCGAACCGGCGACGGCCCTGTTCGCCGATGACATGGCGCACAATCTGCGACCCGCGCACGCGCTCGGCATGCAGACGGCCTGGGTGAACAACGGGTCCGAGCGCGGCGCGCACGGCCACCAGCCCGATTTCATCACCCATGAGCTGGCCGACCTGACGGACTGGCTGGAGGACCTTACCCGATGACCGATGCGCCCGCACTGGAAGCCGCGATCGAGGAGGCCTGGGCGCGTCGCGACACGCTCACCCCCGGCGATCCGGCAGCGCGCGCCGTGGACGCAGCGCTCGACGGTCTGGACGCCGGCACCCTTCGCGTCGCCACGCGCGAGGCCGACGGCCAGTGGCGGGTTCACGCGTGGCTGAAGAAGGCGGTGCTGCTGAGCTTCCGACTGTCGGACAACGCGCTGGTCAGGGGCGGAGCGGCGCCGGCCTTTGACAAGGTGCCGCTCAAGACCGCCGGCTGGGACGCCGCGCGCTTTGCCGCCGCCGGCTTCCGGATGGTGCCGGGCGCCATCGTCCGCCGCGGCGCGCATGTGGCCCCGGGCGCGGTGCTGATGCCGAGCTTCATCAACATCGGCGCCTTTGTCGGCCCCGGCACCATGGTCGACACCTGGGCAACCGTCGGCAGCTGCGCCCAGATCGGCGCCCATGTCCACATCTCCGGCGGCGCCGGGATCGGCGGGGTTCTGGAGCCGCTGCAGGCTGGCCCGGTGGTGATCGAGGATGGCGCCTTCATCGGCGCGCGCTCGGAAGTGGCCGAAGGCGTCATCGTTCGCGAGGGCGCCGTGCTGGCGATGGGCGTGTTCCTGGGCGCCAGCACCCGAATCATCGACCGGTCGACCGGCGAGGTCTTCATTGGCGAAGTTCCGCCCTATGCCGTGGTGGTACCGGGCACGCTTCCAGGCACGCCGCTCCCCGACGGACGCCCCGGCCCGGGCCTCGCCTGCGCCGTCATCGTCAAGCGCGTGGATTCCCGCACCCGCGCCAAGACGGCGATCAACGACCTCTTGCGGGACTGATGCGGCCGCGGCAGGCTCAACCCGAACAGGGGAGATGCCCATGCGCCCGTTGACCCTTTGTGCCATGGCGCTTCTGCTCAGCCCGGCCGCCGCGGCCCAGCGGGAGATGACACCACGGGGCATCTGGGAGAGTCCCGGCGGCAACACCCGCCTCAGGATCGCGCCCTGCGGGCCCAACATCTGCGGACGGGTGCACTGGGCGAGCGAGCGCGCCAAGGCCGATGCCGCCCGCGCCGGCCATGACCAGCTGATCGGCATGCAGCTGTTCGAGGATTTCCGCCGGACCGGCCCCAACAGCTTCGAAGGCCGCGTGTTCGTGCCCGACCTCAACCGCAGCTTCGACGGCCGGCTGACCATGACCGGCCCGCGCAGCATCGATGTCCGGGGCTGCCTCGCGGGGCGGCTGGGCTGCCGAACGCAGAGCTGGACGAAGGTTGGCTGACGGTCTAGCATGAGGGATGTTCAAGACAGTCCTGCTCGCGGCCCCTGCGCTGCTTCTCGCCGTTCCGGCGCTCGCCAGCCCGCCGGACGCAAGCCCTGCAGCCGACGCACCGGTCGTGCCGCCCGGGCAGAAGATCTATGCCTCGCCGGCGGCGCTGGACTCGGATCTGTCGAAGGTCGTCTGCCGCACCGAGCAGCCCACCGGCTCGCGCCTGGGGGCGAAGCGGGTGTGCAAGACGCGCAGCGAATGGGCGGCCGAATCCGCCAATGCCCGCGACGAAATCCGCCGGGTCGACGAAGCGCGCGCCGCCTCGGCCCGGCCCTGACCCACGCCTAGGCGAAGACCTCCGCCAGGAACGCCTGCATCGCCGCCCACGAGCGGCGGTCCGTACGTTCATGGTAGATGATGGTCGGCATCAGCTCGCCTTTCGCCTCCGGGTTGGTGAAGCTGTGCTTCGCGCCCGTGTAGGCGATTGTCTGGCAGTCGGCGCCGGCTTTCGCCATCTCGTCGAGAAAGGCCGTCAGATGGGCGTGCGGGATCAGCTCGTCCTCGGCGCCGTGGCAGACCAGGATCCTGGCCGAAACCGCGCCCGGCTCGGCCGGCGTGGGGGTCTCCAGCCCGCCGTGGAAGCTCACGACGCCCATCACGTCCGGGTTGCCGCCGCGCGCCAGCTCGAGGACGGTCGAGCCGCCGAAGCAGTAGCCGATGGCGGCGATCTTCCCGTCGCAGGCTGGATGCGCCTTGAGCGCGCTGACCGCGGCGCCGGCGCGCCGGCGAAGCGCAGGCCGGTTGGCCAGCCATTTGCCGATGATCTCGAAGGCTTCCGGCGGCGCGGCGGGAATGTGCCGGTCGCCGAAGATGTCGGCAGCGAGCGCCACATAGCCAAGCTCGGCCAGCATCGTCGCACGCCGCTGCACCTGCGCGCCAAGCCCCCAGGCCTCGTGCACGGCGACAATGCCGGGCCGGGGGCCGGGGAAACGCGCCGGATCGGGGAGCGCCAGCACGCCGAGGCATCGCTGGTCGCCGTCCAGATACTCGAAATCCATGCGAACCCTCCCTCACGCGTTCGAAAGCTGGGTGATCAGGTGGTCGGCCGACGACACGCGAAAGGCGCCGGGCTCCTCGATGTTGAGCTCGGCGACGACGCCGTCCTTCACCAGCATGGAAAAGCGCTGGGCGCGCAGGCCCATGCCATATTTCGAGCCATCCATCGTCAGCCCCAGGGCTTTTGCAAAATCGCCATTGCCGTCGGCCAGCATGGTCACCTTGCCATCGGCCCCGGCCGCCTGACCCCAGGCGCCCATCACGAAGGCGTCATTGACCGACAGGCAGGCGATCTCGTCAACGCCCTTCGACCGGATCTCGTCGGCGCGCTCGATGAAGCCGGGCAGATGCTTCGCCGAACAGGTGGGGGTAAAGGCGCCGGGTACGGCAAACAGGGCGATGGTGCGCCCCTTGAAAAAGGCCTCCGTCTCGACCGGCGCCGGGCCGTCGGGCGTCATCTTCGTCAGGACGGCTGCCGGGATCCGGTCCCCCACCTGGATGGACATCGATGGTCTCCTCTGCTCTGGGCCGCGGCGCGCGCGGCAAGTCGAACGAAAAGGGCGTTAACGCCGCCCCCCAGACGCGTCTAGCGCCTGTTCATGACAGGCGCATCGGCCTATCGTGGCGTCATGCAGGCGCCATGGATCGTCGGCCAGTTCCTGCTCGCCATGCCCGGCATCGGCGACCCGCGCTTCGACCGCAGCGTGATCGCGATGTGCGCCCACGATCCGGGCGGCGCGATGGGCCTGTGCCTCAACGCGGATCTGGCGGACATCCGCATGCCCGACCTGATGCGCAGCCTCGATATCGACCCCGGCGTCACGCCGGACCGGCCGGTGCTGATGGGGGGGCCTGTCGAGCCCAACCGCGGCTTCGTGCTTCACTCCCCCGACTGGGGGGGGCAGGACACCCGCCATGTCGCCGGGCGCTGGGCGCTGACCGGCACGCGCGACGTGCTGGCCGCGATCGCCGACGGAAGCGGCCCCCGACACTGGGTGGCCGCACTCGGCTATGCCGGCTGGGGACCGGGCCAGCTGGACCAGGAACTGGCCCAGCACGGCTGGTTCACGACGCCAGGCACGGACGCGCTGCTGTGGGAGACGGAGGCCGAGATGCGCTGGGCGCAGGCCTTCCGCTCAGCCGGAATCGAGCCGGCGCTGCTGTCGGACGCCGCCGGCCGGGCCTAGGCCCTTCTGGCGCCCCCCATCTTGCGCCGGGACGCGTTTGCCCCTAGGGGAGCCTGCTTCGCAGACATCCGATCGCCCGGCCACATGGGCTGCCGGGGCGGTCGTCGTTTGCCCTTACGGAGAGCGAAATGCCCAAGTTGAAGACCAAGAGCGGGGTCAAGAAGCGATTCAAGATCACCGCCACCGGCAAGGTGAAGCATGGGGTCGCCGGCAAGCGGCACCGGCTGATCAGCCACAATTCGAAGTATATCCGGCAGAACCGGGGAACCAGCGTGCTGTCCGAGGCGGAAACGCCGAAGATCACGCAATGGGCCCCCTATGGCCTGAAGTAGGAGCGGAACGATGGCACGTGTGAAGCGCGGCGTCACCGCGCGGGCGCGGCACAAGCGCGTCCTCGATCAGGCCAAGGGCTATTACGGCCGGCGCAAGAACACCATCCGCGTCGCACGGCAGGCGGTCGAGAAGGCCGGCCAATATGCCTATCGCGACCGCAAGGTGAAGAAGCGGTCGTTCCGGGCGCTGTGGATCCAGCGGATCAACGCCGCCACGCGCGAGCAGGGCGTGACCTACAGCGCGTTCATGGGAGCGCTGGCCGACAGCGGCCTCGAGATCGATCGCAAGATGCTGGCCGACCTCGCCATGAACGAGCCGGCCGCCTTCAAGGCGATCTTCGACCAGGTGATGGCGACCCGCGCCTGAGCCCGTCCGGGCACGCTTGAAAGGGCGCGGTTGCCAGTTGACCGGCGACCGTGCCCTTTTTTCACGCCCGTCCCAACACCCCGCGAAGCCGAGCCCGACCATGGACGCATCCGACGCGACGACCCCGATCGACGCCCTTCGCGCCGAGCTTCTGGCGGCCGTCGCCGAGGCCGCCAGTGGCGAGGCGCTGGAAGTCGTGCGCGTGCGCGCGCTCGGCAAGAGCGGGGCGGTGACCCGGCTTCTGAAGACGCTGGGGGGCCTCAGCCCCGATGAGCGGCTGGCCGTCGCGCCCGCCTACCAGGCGCTGCGCGAGGCGGTCGCCACGGCGATCGAGGCGAGGAAGGCCGAGCTGTCGGCGGCCGAGCTCGACGCGCGGCTCGCCGCCGAACGCCTCGACATGAGCCTGCCCGCCGACCCCGGCCCGGCCGGCACGGTCCACCCAGTGAGCCAGGTGATGGACGAGCTGGCGGAAATCTTCGCCGACCTCGGCTTCGCGGTGGCCGAAGGGCCGGAGATCGAGGACGACTGGCACAATTTCACTGCGCTCAACATCCCGCCCGAACATCCGGCGCGCACGATGCACGACACCTTCTATGTCCGCCCCGCAGGCGGCGGCGCGCAGATGGTGCTTCGCACCCACACCTCGCCCGTGCAGATCCGCACCATGACCGACCGGCCGCCGCCCATCCGCATCATCGCGCCCGGCCGCGTCTACCGGTCGGATTCGGATGCCACCCACACCCCCATGTTCCACCAGGTCGAGGGGCTCGTCATCGACCGCGGCATCCACCTGGGGCAGCTGAAATGGACGCTGGAAACCTTCGTGAAGGCCTTCTTCGAGGTGGATGACGTCGCGCTGCGGCTTCGGCCCAGCTTCTTCCCCTTCACCGAGCCGTCGGTCGAAGTGGATGTCGGCTGTTCCTGGGCCGGCGGGCGCCTGGCCATCGGCGGCCGCGAGTCCTGGCTCGAGATCCTGGGCGCCGGCATGGTGCACCCGCGCGTGCTCGCCAATTGCGGGCTCGATCCCGACCAGTGGCAGGGCTTCGCCTTCGGCTGCGGCATCGACCGGCTCGCCATGCTGAAATATGGCATGACCGACTTGCGGGCCTTCTTCGATGCCGACCTCAGGTGGCTTAAGCACCATGGCTTCGCCGCGCTCGACGTGCCGACCCTGTCGGCGGGGGTGTCGGCATGAAGTTCCCGCTGTCCTGGCTGGCCCGTTACCTCGACACCACGGCCGAGGCGCCGGCGATCGCCGAGGCGCTGACCCGTCTGGGCCTGGAGGTGGAGGCGGTTACCAACCCCGCCGAACGGATGGCGCCCTTCACCATCGCCCGCGTGCTGACGGCCGAACCGCACCCCCGGGCGGACAGGCTGAAGGTGCTGACGGTCGACCGCGGCGACGGCGCGCCGGTGCAGGTGGTCTGCGGTGCGCCCAATGCGCGCGCGGGCCTCGTCGGCGTGTTCGCCGCACCGGGCACCCATGTGCCGGGCATCGACCTGACGCTGAAGGTGGCCGACATCCGCGGAGTCGAATCGCGGGGCATGATGTGCTCGGCGCGCGAGCTGGAACTGGGCGACGACCATGAAGGCATCCTCGACCTGCCCGCGGATGCCCCCGTCGGCATGGCCTATGCGCGCTGGGCGGGCCTCGACGACCCGGTCCTCGACGTCGCCATCACGCCCAACCGCCCGGACTGCATGGGCGTGTTCGGGATCGCCCGCGACCTGGCCGCCGCCGGTCTCGGGATGCTGAAGCCGCCCGCTCGCCCGACCCTGGCCGATGGCCCGCCCTGCGCGGTGCCGATCGCGATCGAGGATCCCGACGGCTGCCCGGCTTTCCTGGCCCGGTCGGTCCATGGCGTTACCAACGGCCCCTCGCCGGCCTGGCTCCAGGCGCTGCTGACCAAGGCGGGGCTGCGGCCGATCTCGGCGCTGGTCGACATCACCAACTATTTCGCCATCGGCTTCGGCCGCCCGCTCCATGTCTATGACATCGCGAAACTGGAGGGCGGGCTGACGGCGCGGCGCGCCCGCCCGGGCGAGACGATCGAGGCCCTGAACGGCCGCACCTATGCGCTGACGCCGGAGATGACGGTGATCGCCGACGCAGCCGCCGTGCATGACATTGGCGGGATCATGGGGGGCGTCCATTCCGGCGTCTCCGAGACGTCGACCGACGTGCTGATCGAGGCGGCCTGGTTCGCGCCCGAACGAATCGGCGCCACCGGCCGGGCGCTGGGGATCAACAGCGATGCCCGCGCCCGTTTCGAACGCGGCGTCGATCCGGCCTTCGTGGCGCCCGGCCTCGATCTCGCGGCGGCCATGGTCGTCGAACTGTGTGGCGGCACGGTCTCGGCCCTGGCCCAGGCCGGCGCGCCGCCCGTCGAACGCCGGACGATCGCCTTCGATCCGGTGCGCACGGCGACGCTGGGCGGCCTTGACGTGGCCGCGGCCGAGCAGCAGGCCATCCTCGAGCGGCTGGGCTTCGAGGTGGCCGCCGGCGCCCTGCCCTGGCGGGTGGCGGTGCCGAGCTGGCGGCGCGACATCGATGGCCCCGCCGACCTGGTGGAGGAAGTGGTCCGCCTGAGCGGCATCGACCGTGTGCCGTCGGTGCCGCTGCCACGCGCAGAAGGGGTTGCCCGGCCAACCGCAACGCCGATGCAGCGGCTGGAACGGCGCCTGCGGCGGCTGATGGCGGCGCGCGGGGCCGATGAGGCCCTGACCTGGAGCTTCATCGCCGAGGATGAGGCCGAGCGGTTCGGCAGCGCGTCCTGGCGGCTCGACAATCCGCTGTCAGCCGAGCTGGCGGTCATGCGCCCCTCGCTGCTGCCCGGCCTCCTGGCGGCCGCCGAACGGAACAGGGCGCGCGGCGCGACCGCCGTCCGCCTGTTCGAACTGGGCCGACGGTACGGCCCCGGCGCGGACGGTTTCGCCACGGAGTCGCGAACGCTGGCACTGCTGTTCGCCGGCGAGGCTCGCCCGCGCGACTGGCGCCACGGCAAGGCCCGCGCTTTCGACGCCTTCGACATGCGCGCCGAGGTGGTGGCCGCGCTGGCCGCGGCCGGCGCGCCGGTCGAGCGGCTGCAGACGTCACAGCCCGCCAGCCCGCACTACCACCCCGGCCGGTCGGCCCGACTGCGGCTGGGCAAGGCGACGCTGGCCGAATTCGGGGAACTTCACCCGTCGCTGACCGGCGACCTCGGCCGCGCCGTCGGCGCCGAAATCGCCCTGGAAGCGCTTCCCGAGCGGCGGCGCGGCCGCGCGCAGGCGACCTATGCCCCCTCCCCCTTCCAGCCTGTCCGCCGTGATTTCGCCTTCCTGGCGCCGGCTGACCTGCCGGCGGAACAGCTGCTGCGGGCGGTCGCTGGCGCCGACAAGGCCCTGATTGCCGACGTTTCGCTCTTCGACCGGTTCGAAGGCGCGGGCGTGCCAGAGGGCCAGGTGAGCCTGGCCGTCTCGGTCAGCCTGCTCCCGCGCGAACGGACCCTGACCGACGCCGAGATCGAGGCCGTCGGCGCAACGATCGTGGCGGCTGCCGCCAAACTGGGCGCGATGCTGCGCGCCTGACAGGCCGCCGGCTCAGGCCGGATCGCTATCCGGGGCAGGAAGCGCCGCCACCTTCCTGCGGCTGCGCTTCGACTTGGGCGGGGCCGGGACGATCTCGAAGGCGGGGCGATCGTCCCGGATGTGGACGCGCACCTCGCCGCCGTTCGCCAGCTTGCCGAACAGCAGCTCGTCGGCAAGCGGACGCTTGATCGATTCCTGGATCAGCCGCCCGAGCGGCCGGGCGCCATAGAGCCGGTCATAGCCGCGCTCGATCAGCCACTGCTTCGCCTCGTCGGCGAGCGCGATGTGCACGTCGCGCTCGGCCAGCTGCATCTCGAGCTGGATGATGAACTTGTCGATGACGCGCGCGACGATCGTCGGGGGCAGATAGTCGAAGGGAACGATCGCATCGAGGCGGTTGCGGAACTCCGGCGAGAACATGCGCTTGATCGCTTCCTCATCCTCGCCGACCCGGAGGCCGGCGCCGAAGCCGATGCCTTCGCGTGCCATGTCGGCCGCCCCGGCATTCGTCGTCATGATGAGGATGGCGTTGCGGAAATCGACCGTCTTGCCGTGATGGTCGGTCAGCTTCCCGTTGTCCATCACCTGCAGGAGGATGTTGTAGAGATCCGGATGCGCCTTCTCGATCTCGTCGAGAAGGAGCACGCAGTGCGGGTTCTGGTCGACAGCGTCGGTCAGAAGCCCGCCCTGGTCGAAGCCGACATAGCCCGGCGGGGCGCCGATCAGCCGGCTGACCGAGTGGCGCTCCATATATTCCGACATGTCGAAGCGGGTGAGCGGAATGCCCAGGATCGAGGCGAGCTGGCGGGCGACTTCTGTCTTGCCGACGCCCGTGGGGCCGGAGAAGAGGTAGCAGCCGATCGGCTTGTTCGGCTCACGCAGGCCCGCGCGGGAGAGCTTGATGGCGGCGGCCAGCATCTCGATCGCCTTGTCCTGCCCGAAGACCACCCGCTTCAGGTCGCCCTCGAGACTGGCCAGCGCCTTCTTGTCGTCGGTCGAGACGGACTTGGGCGGGATCCGTGCCATGGTGGCGACCACCGCCTCGATCTCCTTCACGCCGATCGTCCGCTTGCGCTTGGCCTCGGGCAGCAGCATCTGCGCCGAGCCGGATTCGTCGATCACGTCGATCGCCTTGTCGGGCAGCTTGCGGTCGTTGATGTAGCGGGCCGACAGCTCGACGGCCGACTTGATCGCGTCGGGCGTGTATCGAACCTTGTGGTGCTTCTCGAAGGCGGGCTTCAGGCCGGTCAGGATCTTGACCGTGTCCTCGACCGTGGGCTCGTTCACGTCGATCTTCTGGAAGCGCCTGAGAAGCGCGCGGTCCTTCTCGAAATGGTTGCGGAACTCCTTGTAGGTCGTCGAGCCGATGCAGCGGATCGTACCGCCCGACAGCGCCGGCTTCAGCAGGTTCGACGCATCCATCGCCCCGCCCGAGGTGGCGCCGGCGCCGATCACCGTGTGGATCTCGTCGATGAACAGGATCGCGTGCGGCAGCTTCTCGAGCTCGGCAACCACATTCTTGAGCCGCTCCTCGAAATCGCCGCGGTAGCGCGTGCCGGCCAGCAGCGCGCCCATGTCGAGCGCGTAGATGGTGGCGGGCTTCAGCACGTCGGGCACGTCGCCTTCCACGATCTTGCGCGCCAGCCCCTCGGCAATCGCGGTCTTGCCCACGCCCGGATCGCCGACATAGAGCGGGTTGTTCTTGGAGCGCCGGCAGAGAATCTGGATGGTGCGATCGACCTCGGCCTCGCGGCCGATCAGCACATCGATCCGGCCAGCTTTGGCCTTCTCGTTCAGGTTGACCGTGAACTGCTTCAGCGCCGATTCCGGCTGCTTGCCGCGCTCCTTGCCGCGCTCCTCCCGGGATTCGGCGGCCTCCTCGGCGCCCTTGGGCGGTCGGCTCTCGCTCATGCCCGGCGCCTTGGCGATTCCATGGCTGATGTAGGAGACGGCATCCAGCCGGGTCATGTCCTGCTGCTGGAGGAAATAGACGGCGTGGCTCTCCCGCTCGGAAAAGAGGGCGACAAGCACATTGGCCCCCGTCACCTCCTCGCGCCCGGAGGACTGCACATGCAGGATGGCCCGCTGCACCACCCGCTGGAAGCCGGCCGTCGGCGAGGGATCGACCGAGCTGTCGGCCTTGAGGCTGCCGAGCTCGGTATCGAGATAGCGGGTCACTTGCGCCGCCAGCTCGTCGAGATCGACCCCGCAGGCCTTCATCACGACCGACGCATGCGTATCCCCGACGAGTGCAAGCAGCAGATGCTCGAGCGTTGCATATTCATGGCGACGGCGGCTCGCCTCGGCGAGGGCATTGTGGAGAGTTGATTCAAGGTCGCGTGCAAAGGACGGCATCGGGGCTTCCTGACCGGCCGGGCCCGGTTGCCCAGCCACGGCCCAATGTCACCACCCTTGAGCGAAAGCGCAAGGGGCAAGCGTGACCGCCAGCGTCGCAGGCCTGTGGATGGCCGAGCGGGCGGCCAGGCACGAAAAGGGGCGCCGGCCGTATGGCCGACGCCCCCAGGCGTGACGAAAGACAGGCCGTGTCAGGCCGAAACGGCGACGGCGCGGCGACGGCGCGCGGCATAGCCCACCAGGCCGAAGCCGGCGATCATCAGCCCCCAGGTTGCGGGCTCGGGGATGCCGCTCATGCGGAGGAAGTAGCCGACGGTGTGATTGTCGCTCTCATAGCCGCCCCCGCCGATCTGGTAGATGCGGATGCGGTCATAGGTCATGCCGTTGGTGAAATAGATGTTCAGGAAGGCATAGGGCTCCCGGCTGTTCTGCCCCAGGAAGGGGGCGTTCGGATTGCCGCAATAGGGGCTCGCCGGGCAGGCGCCGGTGAAGCCCGACACCAGCGCCGGGGTGATGATGCCCAGCGATGTTGCACCGTTGAAAAATTCGAGCCGGTTGCCGCCATCCAGCGCCGACAGCCAGTAGCCGAAATAGTTGAGGCCCTGCGGCAGGGTGGTGGTGAAGTTGATCTCGATCGCCGGCAGGTTCGAGAAGGTGACGATATGCCTGCCCGTGCCGCCGGCCGAGCCGAACTGGTTGGCATTGTCGATTCGGCCACCCGTGTAGGTGGCCACGATCGCGCCGCCGGTGCCGAAATCAGTGCTGAAGCTGCCGTTCAGCCCCAGTGTGCGGGTCTCGAAAGTCTCCACGCCGACCACGTCGAACACGGCCATGCTGCTCTGCACGGCGGGCGCCTCGAACTGCACGACCATGGCAGCCGACGCCGGCGTGGCCGCGATGCCGGCAAACAGGAGCATCAAAGGAAGCGAACGCATAGAACCTCCATTGCGCCGCAGCCCCTGGGCCGCGGCTTCAGCCGTCAGCCAGCAAACAGCGTGCCAATTGCTCCACAGAGGGAGTGGTGCCTGCCGGGTGGTCCATTCTGTAAAGTCCTCCGACAGGCACGCAGGGCGTTAACCATTCGGCCGGTTGACCGGCCAAGCCCTATGGACACCCGCCGCGAGTCGAACGACAAGCTGCGCCACCAATCAGCAGCGCGGCCGATGTCAGCGGCCCGCTGGCGCAGCCGGCCATCAACGACCGGCCCGCGGAAATGGCCACGGGAAACGAACGACTCCACGCCCGAACGCTTGCGCTCGGTTGTCAGGTCGTCGTGCTGCCGCAGCGCCATGGAGCCACGGGGATCACCCCTTGGCAGCCGGATGGAAAATGGGCGCCGGCACATCGTGCGCCGGCGCCCAGTATACCGTCTCGGGATGTCATGCGAGAGCGGGTTCGAGCTGCGTAACGATGGGCCGACACGAATCCGACCCCTCATTCGCGAAAACTATTTCATCAACGCAACAATCTGTCCATAGCGAAAATGTTTTGCGGCCTGAAGATCGAAAAATGGTGAATTCAGACCATTCACCATATCATACCCCTGCGCTGCAGGCTTGGCGGCACCAGCCTTCTCGATTCTGACCGCTGCTGTATCGGACACATGATCGGGTATCACCGGCCCGGGCGAGCGTAAAGATCGTGAACGGCTGGAAAGCGCCGAATCGGAAGCGAACATCGATGAAGCGCTGCCGTTCCGGTTCAGCCGAAGGCGCCGTTCAGGCCATCGATCACGATCTGCGCTGCAAGCGCGGCCAGGATCACCCCCAGAAGCCGGGTGATCATCGCCTCCACCTTCGCCCCCACCCGGGCCATGATCGGCCCGGCTGCCAGCAGCGCCGCCAGCGTGAGAAGCAGCACCAGTCCGAGCGCCAGATAGACCGCCAGATAGTCAAGCGGGGCGCTCGCCTCCGAAGTTAGCAGCATGACGGCTGCGATCGAGCCCGGCCCGGCGATCATCGGCATGGCCATGGGAAAGACCGACACATCCTCGACATTGTCGTCGCTGATGGCGCGCGCGCGTTCCTCCCGCCGCTTCACGCGCGTTTCGAACACCATGTCGAGGGCGATCAGGAACAACATGATCCCGCCGGCCACGCGGAAGGCGTCAAGGCTGATGCCCAGCGCGCGGAGGAAGGGCTCCCCGGCGGCGGCGAAGCCGAGCAGGATCGCGCTGGCGATCAGCACCGACCGGAAAGCCATCGCCCGCCGCGCCGCCCGGGTTGCCGTGGTGGTGAGGCTGGCGAAGATGGGCGCGGCGCCGGGCGGATCGATGACGACGAGCAGGGTCACCAGCGCCGAGACGAAGAACTCAACGGGAAAGCTCATGCTTCCGCCCGCCGGCCGGCCGCCCGCAGCGTGTTTTCCAGCAGGCAGGCGATCGTCATCGGGCCGACCCCGCCGGGCACAGGGGTGATGTGGGCGGCGACGTCGGCGGCTTCGGCAAAGGCGACATCGCCCACCAGCCGCGTTCCCGATCCGCGCTCGCTCGGCACACGGTTGATCCCAACATCGATCACCGTCGCGCCGGGCCGGATCCAGCTGCCGCGCACCAGCTCCGGCCGGCCGACGGCCGCCACCAGAATGTCGGCCCGCCGCGCCAGCGCCGGCAGATCCCGGCTTCTGGAATGGGCGACCGTGACCGTCGCCGAGGCCGAGATCAGCAGCTGCGCCATCGGCCGCCCGACGATGTTCGACCGGCCGATCACCAGCGCCTCGGCGCCGGCGAGATCGCCGAGCGTCGCCTCGAGGAGCCGCAGGCAGCCAAGCGGGGTGCAGGGAACGAAGCCCGGCAGGCCGGTCGCCAGCCGGCCGGCATTCACCGGGTGGAAGCCGTCCACATCCTTGTCCGGATCGATCGCGGCGATCACCCGGGCGGCGTCGATCTGCGGCGGCAGCGGCAGCTGCACCAGAATGCCGTCCACGCCCGCGTCGGCGTTGAGCGCGGCAACGAGGGCCAGAAGCGCGCCCTCCGACGTGTCAGCCGGCAGCCGGTGCTCGATCGAGGTGATCCCCGCCGCGTGGCAGGCGGCCACCTTGTTGCGGACATAGACCTCACTTGCCGGATCGGCGCCGACCAGCACCACGGCGAGCGCCGGCGGGCGCGCGCCGGCGTTCACGCGCGCCATCACCGCCTGCGCGATCTCTGCCCGCAGGCGAAGCGCCTGCGCCTTGCCGTCGATCAGGGCGGCGCCGCTCACATCAGCAGGTCGAGCTGGAGGCCCTGGATCAGCCGCTGTGCCAGGATGATTCCCAGGATCAGCACCAGCGGCGACAGGTCGATCCCGCCCATGTCGGGCAGCAGGCGCCGGATCGGTCGGTAGACCGGCCCCAGCAGCCGGTCCAGCCCGTTCAGGAGCGACCAGACGAACCGGTTGTTGGTGTTCACGACGTTGAAGGCGACGAGCCAGGACAGGATCGCCTGGATGACGATGATCCAGATGAGGATCTGGAGCACATAGACGATGAATCCGAGCAGCTCGGCCAGAATGTTCATGGGACGCGGGATCTCTTGCAACCGGGGGTTGTCCCCGGCTCTAGCGGCTCGGGCGCCCGCCGGCTAGACCGGCGCCGTGCCGGCCCCGCTTTACCTGACCAGGCTCGTGCTGGCGCCGTTCCGGAACCATGCGGCCAGCCGGCTCGATCCCGGCCAGGCCCGCTTCGTCGTGCTGACCGGCCCGAACGGCGCGGGCAAGACGAACATCCTGGAGGCGGCCTCGCTGCTCGCCTTCGGGCGGGGCCTCAGGGGCGCGGCGCTGGCCGAGATGGCGCCGGCCGGCGCGCCCGCCTTCACCATCGAGGCGCGGCTACTGCCGGACCCGGATCTCCCCGAGCTGGCCTTGCGCACCGGCACGCAGCCAGCCGCGCCCGAGCGGCGGCTGCTGCGGATCAATGGCGCGACCGCTCCGCTCGCCCGACTGGCGGACTGGGCGCGCCTGTTGTGGCTGACACCGGCCATGGACCGGCTGTTCGCGGATGCCGCCTCGGCCCGCCGCCGCTTCCTCGACCGGCTGGTGCTGGCGCTGGAGCCGGGCCATGCCGCCCATGTCAGCCGCTACGAGGCGGCCATGCGCGCGCGCAACCGGCTGCTGGCGCAGGATGCACCGCCCGATCCCGCCTGGCTGTCGGCGCTGGAGGCGCAAATGGCGGCGCATGGCGCGGCGCTGGCCGCCGCGCGCGAGCGCACCGTCGCGGCGCTGGCAGGGGCGCTGGCCTCGGCCCCGGAGGATGGCTTCCCGCGACCGCTGCTGGCGCTAGATGGCAATTCGGCGGAGGATCTCGCCCTCCGGCTGGCGGCCGGCCGCAGCGCCGACCGCGCCGCCGGCCGGACGCTTGCCGGGCCCCACCGCGCCGACCTCGTCGTCCACCATGCCGGCACGGGCCGGGCGGCCGCGACCAGTTCGACCGGCGAGCAGAAGGCGCTGCTGGTCTCGATGCTGCTGGCCCATGCCGCGCTCGTCGGTGCGCGCACCGGCCGCACGCCGCTGCTGCTGCTGGACGAGGCGGTCGCCCATCTCGATCCCGAGCGGCGCCACGCGCTGTTCGCGCGCCTCGCAGCCCTGGGCGGGCAGAGCTGGCTGTCGGGCACCGAGCCGGGCCTGTTTGCCGGCCTCGACGCGGCCCGCTTCGCGGTGCGCGACGGCGCCGTCGGGCCGGCCTGAACGGCAGGCGCGGGCTGGCCTTTGCGGCAGCACCTGCTATAGGCTTTCCATGACTCCCGACGACCTTGAAGCCGGCCCGGCAACGGGCAGCTATGGCGCTGAATCTATTCAGGTTCTGAAAGGCCTGGAAGCGGTCCGCAAGCGCCCGGGCATGTATATCGGGGACACCGACGACGGTTCGGGCCTGCACCACATGGTGTTCGAGGTCTCCGACAATGCGATCGACGAGGCGCTGGCCGGCCATTGCGACCGGATCGAGATCACGCTGAACCCCGACGGATCGGTCACGGTGGAGGACAATGGCCGCGGCATCCCGACCGGAATCCACCCCGAGGAAGGGGTCTCGGCCGCCGAGCTGGTGATGACGCAGCTGCACGCCGGCGGCAAGTTCAACAACCAGGATGGCAACAGCTACAAGGTCTCGGGCGGGTTGCATGGCGTCGGCGTCTCGGTCGTCAACGCGCTGTCCGACTGGCTGGAGCTTCGCATCTGGCGCGATGGCCATGAACATCTCCAGCGCTACCGGCAGGGCGTGCCGGAAGCGCCGCTCGCCGTCGTGGGGCCGCAGGGCGACCGGCGCGGCACCCGGGTCACCTTCCTGCCCTCGATCGAGACCTTCCGGACGGGAATCGAGTTCGATTATGAGCGCCTCGCGCATCGCTTCCGCGAGCTTGCCTTTCTGAACTCGGGCGTGCGGCTGATCCTGACGGACGCGCGCCATGCCGACCCGCGGCAGACCGAGTTCCGCTATGACGGCGGCCTCATCGAGTTCGTCCGCTGGCTCGACCGCACCAAGACGCCGCTGATGCCCGAGCCGATCGCCATCCGCGGAAGCCGCGACGACATCGGCATCGACGTCGCGCTGCAGTGGAACGACAGCTATTACGAGCAGGTCCTCGCCTTCACCAACAACATCCCGCAGCGCGACGGCGGCACCCACATGGCGGCGTTCCGCGCCGCGCTGACCCGCACCCTCAACAGTTACGCCGAGAAATCCGGCCTGCTCAGGAAGGAGAAGGTCAACCTGTCGGGCGACGACATGCGCGAGGGGCTGACGGCGGTGGTCTCGGTCAAGCTGCCCGACCCCAAGTTTAGCTCGCAGACGAAGGACAAGCTGGTCTCCTCCGAGGTGCGCCAGCCGCTGGAATCCCTGCTGGCCGACAAGCTGGCCGAGTGGCTGGAGGAGAACCCCGGCCCGGCACGCCAGATCGTGCAGAAGATCATCGAGGCGGCGATCGCCCGCGAGGCGGCGCGCAAGGCGCGCGAGGCCAGCCGCAAGTCGGCGCTGTCGGTCGCCTCGCTGCCCGGCAAGCTCGCCGACTGCCAGGAGAAGGATCCGGCGAAGTCCGAGCTGTTCATCGTGGAGGGCGATTCCGCCGGTGGCTCGGCGAAGCAGGGGCGCAACCGGCAGTTCCAGGCGATCCTGCCGCTTCGCGGCAAGATCCTGAACGTGGAGCGCGCCCGGTTCGACCGGATGCTGTCGTCCAAGGAGATCGGCACCCTCATCCAGGCGCTCGGCACCGGAATCGGCCGCGAGGAATTCTCCCTCGAGAAGCTGCGCTACCACAAGATCATCATCATGACCGACGCCGACGTGGACGGCGCCCATATCCGCACGCTGCTGCTCACCTTCTTCTACCGGCAGATGCCCGATCTGATCCGTGCCGGGCACCTCTTCATCGCCCAGCCGCCCCTCTACAAGGTGACGCGCGGCCGCTCGGAGACCTATCTGAAGGACGAGGCGGCACTGGAGGATCATCTGGTCGAGGCCGGTCTTTCGGGCCTTGCCGTCCGCTTCGGCGACGAGGTGCTGGCCGGGCGTGACCTGGCAGCGCTCATCGATCACGCGCGCCGGATGAAGCGGCTGATGGCCTATGTGCCGCGCCGTTACCCGGCACCGCTCGTCGAGGCGCTGGCGCTCGCCGGCGCCTTCACGCCCGAGGGGGCTGATCCGGCCGCCGCCGCGCGCGCCATTGCCGGCTGGCTGAACGCCGGCCTTGCCGACACCCCCTGGTCGGCCGAACCGGCGGCCGAGGGTGGCTATGTCGTGCGCCACCATGACCGCGGCGTGACCGACGCGCATGTCATCGACCGCGCCTTCATCGGCTCGGCCGAGGCGCGCAAGCTCCATTCGCTCGCCGCCGAGCAGGCGATCCGTTGGCGGCAGCCGGGCTGGCTGGGTAACCGGCGGCTCCGCCGTCCCTCGGACCTGCTCGACGCGGTGATGGAGGCTGGCCGCAAGGGGCTGTCCGTGCAGCGCTACAAGGGGCTGGGCGAAATGAACGCCGAGCAGCTGTGGGAGACGACGCTGGACCCAGCGGCGCGCACCCTGCTGAAGGTGGACATCGGCGATGCCACCCAGGCGGATGAAACCTTCACCCAGCTGATGGGCGATATCGTGGAGCCCCGGCGCGAGTTCATCCAGCAGAATGCGCTGTCGGTCGCCAACCTCGACATCTAGCGTTCAGGCCCGGGCCGCCACAGTCCACCGATGCGAACGACATCCCTCTTGCTGATCGCCCTGGCCGCCGCACCGGCGCTGGCGCAGGACGCCGAGGCGCCGAGCGGCCGCACCCCGACCGACGCGGAGAAGATCGAGCGCAAGGCTGAAGGCGTGGCGCGCCAGCCGTTCAAGGATGTCGGCCTGATGCGCGAGAATCCGCCGCAGATCCTGATCGACGCCCAGCGCGCGCCCTACAGCCTCGCGGGCCTGCGCGGCTGCGCCGACTATCGCCGCGAGATCGCGCGGCTGACCGAGGTTCTCGGCCCCGACATCGACGAGACCGACGACAAGGGCGAGCCGCTGCCGGGCCGGCTGGCGGAAGCCGGGGCCAGGTCGGTCGTCAATGCGCTGATTCCCTTTCGCGGTCTCGTGCGCGAGGCCAGCGGCGCCGCCGAGGCCGACCGCCGGTTCCGGATCATGGTGGCGGCCGGCATGGCGCGGCGCGGCTATCTGAAGGGCTGGGCGCAGGCCCGGGGCTGCCGCCTCTGACCGGGCGGCCGCGCGGTTACTGGCAGGCGCGCATCCCGCCTACCGGCACCACCACCGCCTCGCCGCTCGGCACCTCGATCCGCATGGCGCCGCCATCCACCAGCGTGCCGCCGGCCAGCCCCTCGCGCTCGGTGAAGCCCAGCGTCAGCGTCACCATATAGCCGTGGCCGGCATAGAAGTTCGGGCCCTGCTGGGCGATGTCCACCATCTGCCGGCCGCGGTTGAGGCGCATGGTTCGCGCCGTCTCGTCGACCATGGCGATTCGGACGGGGGATTCGGTCCGGGTCCACAGGAAGGTGACGCAGCGGCCGCGAACCAGCTTCTGCGGCGGCAGTTCCGAAAGACCCAGCAGCGCCGGCGCCAGCAGCGACAGCAGCATCATGGCCGCGCCGCCCGGGTTTCGATCGTGGCGTTCAGCGTCTGGTCGGCGTTGCCGGCGATCGCGAGCTGCACGATGTCGGCCCCCTGAAGCTCCAGATCGGCGATGAGCGGCAGCAGCACCGTCGAGCGGGCTGCCGGCACGATGACGCGCGGCCCCTGTGTGCCGGCCGAGACCAGCGCGTCGCCCAGCCCGGCGGCCGCGAAGGCGGCCTGAAGCTGGCCACTATCCGGCGGCCCCGGCCGCGCGCGCGCGGCGGCCAGAAGCGCGGCGTCGGTGCGCGCACCCACAAAACGCGCCATCGCCCGGTCGAGCGCGGTTGCATCCGCCGGGACGGCCGCCGCACGGCGATCGCCCAGCGTCAGCGCCGCGCCCTCGGCCCGGCCGGCAAACGCGCCCGCGAGAATCGCCTGCTGCGCCTGCGTGACCGATTCCGCCGGCCCGCCGATGAGGAGCGACAGGCCGCCATCGGGCAGCAGCGTCATGCGCTCCAGCCGTGCGCCGGGCACCGCCTCGATCCGCGCGGCCGCCTGCGACAGGCGGGCGCCCACCGCCCCGCCCTCGGCCGCGCGCCGCGCCTCGGCGAGCGCCCGGGCGGCGGCTTCCGCGTCAGCCGGCCCGTCGCCCAGTGCCGTTCGCGCCAGTTCGACGACAGCGGCGTCATAGCCCGCGATCGCCGCCATCGCCCGGCCCCGCTCGACAAGCAGCGGGGCAAGCGCCAGAAGCCCGGCGAGCAGCAGCAGCAGGAGCGCCGCCAGGCGGAACCGCCGTTCGCGCCACCAGGCGCGGCGCGGCGCGAAGTCGCCATGCAGCAGATCGAGGGGGATCGCGTCCGGCTGGGCGGGCAGGGCCGGCACGAAGGCGGACAGCGCCTCGGGGCGCGGCGGCAAGCTCGACCCGGTTAGCAGCTTCGCCAGCTCGGGCTCGACCAGGCCGGCAAGCTCGCCGGTGTTCAGAAGCACCCGGCCATCGAGCCGGGCCATCGCCGGCGCGGGACCGTCGGCCGGCAGCAGCAGGGCGGCCGGCACGAGATGGGCCGGGGCCGGCGTTCGGCTGTCGTTGCCGCCGCCGGCGCCAGCAAGCCGCTCGGCGATCTCAGCCATGCGCGACCGGTCGACAAGCGCGATCCAGCTGAAGCCCTGCGCATCGGCAGGGCCGACGGCGACATGCAGATCGGCTTCGGGCTGGGCGGCGAGATCGATGGCCCGCATCCGGGCCTCGGCGAGGCGCGCGGCCGGGTCGGTCTCGGTCAGATGGATCCGGTGCAGCGCCACCCCATCGCCCGGCAGCACGGCGACCGCGGGGCCCTCGCCATCATCGGGGCCGATGGGCGCCAGCCCGGAGGGCGTCAGCAGCTGCAGCCTCATGCCCGCACCGCCGATCCCGTCCAGCGGCTGGCAATGATTCGCGCCGGCTGGCGCTGGGTGTCGAGCAGCAGCTGGCGCCCCACCCGGGCGCGCGGGGTCTCGGCCTCGATGTCGAGCGCGATCCAGCGGCTGGACGCGCCGACAAGCTGGGCGGCGGGCGTCTCGGGCGTTCCCGTGGCCGAGGCCTGCGTCCAGAACTGGTTGCCCGAGGTCCAGCCGCCGGGCGGCCGGGCGGCGATCGCGCGGCGCGCCTCGTCGGGGGCAAGCCCCATCGCGACGAGCAGCGGCGCCTGCTCGGGCGTCAGCGCATTGGCGTTGATGGCGGCGGGATCGCGGTTGGGAAGCGTACACAGCAGCGGCCCGGCCAGCCGCCAGTGCGCCAGCGTCACGCCCGGCACCGCCGTCCACTCGCTGGGGTCGGCCCAGATGAGGCCGGTTGCCGCCAGCCGCTCGGCCGTCGCGCGGGCCAGCCGGTCGGCATCGAGGAGCGGGATCCCGGCAGCTGCCAGCAGCCGGGCGAAATCCTGCGGTCGCGCCTGGGGCAGCGCGTCGGTGGCGGCCGCGCCCGCGGCCCGGGGCGGCGCGGCCAGGCTGTTCAGGTTGAAGCAGGCGCCGGCATCCCGGAACGTCAGGCGGACCGTGCCGGCGCCGATGCGAAGACCGACCGGATCCCCGAAGCTGCCGCCGGCGCCGCGCGCGCGCGCCTTCAGGCTGGCCACCATCCCCAGCGCGGCCGAGCCGCCGGCATTTGCCGCCAGCCGCGCTTCCGACAGCGCCTCGGCGTCGGAGACCCGGTCGGTCGCGGCGCGCAGGCGATCGAGGCCGAGGCTGGCGAAGCCGGCGAGCACAAGGATCATCGCCAGCACGGCGAACAGGGCGGCACCGCGTTCGTGCAACGGAAGGGACCGCCTCATGCCGCCACCAGGAACTTCATCGTCACGGCGAGCCCGTCGGCGCGAACCAGCTCCACCTCAAGCGCGCGCGGCAGCGCCTCGGGCCGGGCGGGGGCCCAGCGCTCCGTCCAGCCCTCGGGCCCGGCGACGCGCAGACGGATCGCCGCCACGTCGGGCACGATCTCGATGGCGCCGTCCGGCTCGGCGCCGTCGATCGCCGGGAAGGGCTGGCGCACCAGCCGGCCATCGACCAGCCCCCAGGCCACCTTCTCGATGGCCGGCACGGCACCTTCGGGCCGGCGGCGGACCAGCACGAACCCGTCCGGCAGCAGGGTGAAGGCCGGCAGCATCCGCCCGTCCGCGGCAAGGCTGGGGCGCGGCGCGGCCTGGCCGAGATCGGCGGCGAGCAGGGCGCGCGCCGACTCCAGGTCAGACACGCGGGCCAGGGCCGTGTCGCTGGTCGCGAAGCTGCGGGCGGCACTGGCCGTGAGCGCGGCGGCGATACTGGCGACGATCCCGAACAGCAGCACGGCGACCAGCATCTCGACCAGCGTGAAGCCGGCGTCGTCGGCACGGCAGCGGGCGTGCGGCATGTCAGGCGCCACCGCCTGGAGGGCCGGCCGCGCGCCCGCCTTCGCCCGGCGCGTCCTCGGCCAGCTGCCGCGGCCTGAGCAGCCGGCGCGTCACCAGCGGCGGGCCGCCCGGCTCGGCTGCGACGGCGATGTCGAGCGTGACCAGGTCGGGCATCAGCAGCGGGTCGGGCGAGGGGCCGGGCGTTGCCGTCCAGTGCCAGTCGCGCCCGGCGTTGCGGCTGACGCCGGCGATGGCGGCGGCCGGCGCATCCGTCATCGCCAGCAGGTCGACGGCGCGGTTGTCGGCTTCGAGACGCGCGGCGGCGGCCGCCGCAAGCCCCGACGCGCCGGCGAGCTGGAAGGTCTGGAACCGCGCCAGCGTCAGCCCGACGAGGCTGAGCAGCAGCAGCGCCACCAGCATCTCGACAAGCGCGAACCCGGCCTCGGTGGGGCGCGGCGTCATCCCCGGTCGCTCCGGATGTCGGCCGCCTCGCCCTCGCCGCCTGGCTCGCCGTCGGCGCCGAGGGAAAAGACGACATAGGGGCGGCTGTTCTCGCCCGGCACGGCGTAACGATAGGGCCGGCCCCAGGGGTCGTCGGGCAGATTCTTCAGCTTCGGGCCCATGCCGATGGGCGCGGTCAGCGCCGCCAGCCCCTCCTCGGGCGTGGGGTAACGGCCCATCTCGATGCGCCACAGCTCGAGGCCCTGTTCGATGAGCGCGATGTCGGCCTGTGCCTTCTGCACCTGCGCGCGCCCCTGCATCGGCAGGACGTTGATGACGACAACCGTCGTCAGAAGGCCGATGATCGCCAGCACGACCAGCAGTTCGACGAGCGTGAAGCCCTGCTCCGATCGACGGGGCCTGCGCGCGGCAATCGACATCAGCTTGCTCCGCTTCCACCAACGGCCTGACCGGCCAGCGTGTTGAGTTCGAGAATGGGCAGCAGCACGGACAGGATGATGAGCCCGACGAGACCGCCCAGCACGACGATGATGGCCGGCTCCGCCAGCGCAAGCAAGGTGCGGCTGCGGTCGGACAGCTGCCGGTCGAGGCTGGCGGCCGCCGACTCCAGAAGCGGCGCCAGGCGGCCCGACGCCTCGCCCGACTGCGCGAGGCTGACGAGAAGCCCCGGCGGCGCGGGCAGTAGTCCGATCGCCGCCGACAGCGAGGCGCCGGCCCGCACCTGGGCGGCGATCTGCTCCGTCGCGGTGGTCCAGGCGCGGTTGGTGAGCGTCGGGGCGGTGATCTGCAGCGCCTCGGCGAGCGGCAGGCCAGCCGAGAGCATGGTGGCCAGCAGCCGGGACCAGCGCACGGCCTCGAGCGCGGAGAGCCAGGAGCCGGCGCCCGGCACGCCGAGCAGCCAGCGGTCGAGCCGCAGCCGGTTGTCCGGCCGTCGCGCCCAGGCCCACAGCCCGGCGGCCGCCAGCAGCGGCAGCAGCAGGATGAGCGCCCAGAAGCGCTGCACAAAGGCCGACACGGCGAGCACCGCGCGCGTGAGCAAGGGCAGCGGCTGGCCCGAGCCGGTGAGCTGCTCGGCGATTCCCGGCACCACGAAGACCAGCATGGCAAGGATGACGCTGAAGGCGACGAGCAGCAGCAGCACGGGATAGGCAAGGGCTGCCACCAGCCGCGAGCGCAGCGCGACCTGCGCATCCAGCGTCTCGGCCAGCCGCGCGAGCAGCAGCGGCAGCCGGCCGGAGGCCTCGCCGGCGGCGATCGTGGCGCGCACCTCGGCCGGGAAGGCCGACGCCGGCAGCGCGGCCGCCAGCGAGCTTCCGGCCTGAAGCCCGCGGTGGGTCCGCGCCAGCACGGCCTTTTCGGGCGCCCGGCCGGGCTGACGGGCCAGCGTCGCAACCGCATCCGAAATCGGCATCACCGCCGCCAGCGTTGCCAGCTGGCGAACCAGCGTCGCCCGCGCCTGGCCGGAGAGACGCGGCGCTGCCGGATCGTCACCCGCACCCAGCCGGATCGGCCGCTTCCAGACGGGAAGCTCGGCCGCGGGCTGCGGCCGGGGGGCCATGTTCACGCCGGCAGGCCCGGCAGCAGCTGGCCGGGCTCGCGCGCGATCTCGCCCTGGAACAGGGGCAGCACCTCGGTCGGCGTGGTGCGCCGGTCGCGCACGGCGGCACGCGCGGCTTCCTTCAGGCTCTGGTGCAGGCCGGCTGCCTCGATTCGCGCTTCCGACGCCCCCTCGTTGATGAGGGCCCGCACCGGCCCATCGGCGGTGATGAGCTCGAACAGGCCGCGGCGCTTCAGATAACCCGAATGGCGGCAGCGAGGGCAGCCATTGGCCTTGGCGACCATCAGCCCGGCCGGCAGTCCCAGCCGCGCGGCCAGCGGGGCGGCGAGTGGCTCGTCCGTCACGCAATGCGGGCACACGAGGCGCACCAGCCGCTGCGCGACGACGGCGCGAAGCGTCGCGGCGATGAGGAAGGTCTCCACCCCGAAGTCGCGAAGCCGGGTGATGGCGCCGGCGGCCGAATTGGCGTGGACGGTCGACAGCACAAGGTGGCCCGTCAGCGCCGCCTGCACGGCGATCTCGGCCGTCTCGCGGTCGCGGATCTCGCCCACCATCACCACGTCGGGATCCTGGCGCAGGATCGCCCGCAGCCCCTGGGCGAAGGTGAGCCCGACGCGCGTGTCCACCTGCGTCTGGCCCACACCGGGCACCGCATATTCGACCGGATCCTCGACCGTCAGGATGTTGCGCTTGCCGTCATTGAGGCGCTTGAGTGCTGCATAGAGCGTCGTCGTCTTGCCCGCCCCCGTCGGGCCGGTGACGAGCAGGATTCCGTTGGGCGCGCCGAGCGCTTCGACGAGCGCGCCATGGGTTGCGGAATCCAGGCCGAGATCGTCGAGCTCGAGGCCGACGGCGGCCTGGTCGAGGATGCGCATCACCACCCGCTCGCCGCCGCGGGCCGGCAGCGTCGAGACGCGCACGTCGAGCCCGCGTTGGCCCAGCGTCAGCGAGATGCGGCCATCCTGCGGCAGGCGCTTCTCGGCGATGTCGAGGCGGGCCATCACCTTCACCCGGCTGACCAGCATCGGCGCCACCTGGGCCGGCAGCCGCAGCACCTCCTCCATCACGCCGTCGCGCCGCAGGCGGACCGCCATGCCGTCGTCCTGGGGTTCCAGATGGATGTCGGACGCGCCCTGCTGCACCGCCTGCGCGACCAGCGCGTTGATCAGCCGGATGACGGGGGCGGCATCGTCATTGTCGAGCAGGTCGGCCGATTCCCGCGCCAGTGTCGCGAGGTTCGAGGCCGCGGCCGCGTCGGCGGCGGCCGACAGCCCGTCGGTCGCGTAGGTTTCGGACAGCAGCCGGTCGAAGGTCTCGTCAGGCAAGGTCTCGGGCTTCAGCGCCCGGCCGGCGACGCGCCGCGCCTCCAGGATGGCGGCCGGCGGCGCCTCGCGGCGGATCAGCAGCCGGTCGCCGTCGGCCAGCAGCACACCGTGGCGCCGCGCGAAGGCATAGGGCAGCAGCGGGCTCGCACGCTCGCTGGCGGGCCCACCCACCGCGCCGAAGGCCGGGGCCGCGGGCGTCGCCGTCATCGCGGCGGCAGGGCCGGCGCGGGCGCCGGCGTGATCGGGGCCGGGCGGAAGGGCGGCGGCGTGCGCAGATAGTCCCACGCCAGCGCATCGAGCCGCGAGAAGCCTTCGCGCATCGTCTGCATGTCGCGGATATTGTCCCAGCGGCTCGCGGTCACAAGGTCGGCGTCGGCCTGGGTGCGGACGATCGTCGGGCGGATAAAGATCATCAGGTTGGTCTTCACCCGCTGGTTGGTCCGCGACCGGAACAGGAGGCCGATGCCCGGAATGTCGCCCAGCCCCGGAATCTTCTGGAGCGAGCGGCGTTCGGCATCGTCGAGCAGGCCGCCCAGCGCCAGGATCTGGCCGTCACCCACGGTGACGGCGGTTTCGAGCTCGCGCTTGTTCAGCACGAAGTCGCGCTCGGCGACCGTCGAGGCGATCGACGAGACGACCTGCCGGATCGTCAGCGTCACCGTGCCGCCAGCGTTGATCTGCGGCCGGACGGAGAGCTGGATGCCGACATCCTGGCGCTGGACGGTGCGGAAGCTGTTGTCGAGATTGTTGCCCAGCGCCTCGCCCGTGGTCACGGGGATCTCCTGCCCGACGAGGATCCGCGCCGGCTGGTTGTCGAGCGTGACGATCGACGGCGTGGAGAGGATGTTCGAATTCTGGTCGGCGCGCACGGCGTTGATGACGAAGCCGAACACGGCGTTGTTGCCGATCGAGCCCAGCCCGCCGGTGACGCCCGTGGTGTTGAGCAGCGAGTTGACCGCGGCCTGGCGGAAGGCGTCGGCCGTGGCGCCTTCGGGGATCACTCCCTTGTCGGCGGCGATCGCGCCGGCGATCGCCAGCAGGTTGGGCGCCGCGTTCGAGAAGTTGGAGCTGATGAGCGGCACCGTCCCCTGCGTTCCCGACAGCAGGAACTGCACGCCCAATTGCTTCGCTGCCGAGTCCGAGATTTCGACGATGATCGCCTCCACATGGACCTGGGCGCGGCGCGTGTCGAGCTGGCGGATGATCTCGCCCAGCTCGCGCTGGATGTCGGGCGGGGCGGAGATGATGAGCGCGTTCGCGCCCTCGTAGCGGGCGATGATCGCGCGGCGGCGGGGGTCGCCTCCGGCGGCCGCCCCCACATTCGCCGCCGTCGCTGGCGCGGTGTCGGCGCCGGCCTGCGCACCGCCGCCGCGGCCGAAGGGCGTGCCGGCGAGCGACGGACCGGCCGCCGCGCTGCCGACCGGTGTCGGCGCCTGGCCGACCAGCTGCTGGAGCACGGGCAGCACGGCTGCGGCATCGGCATGCTGCAGGAAGATGACCCGCGATTCCGAGCCGGCGCCGCGCCGGTCGAGATCGCGGGCGAGATCGGCGACGCGCCTGACCTGCGCGGCCTCGCCCCGGATGGCGAGCGAGTTCGACGCGTCGATCGGCACGATGCTGACCGCCTGCACCGCCTGCCCCTCCGCGCCGCCGCCCGGCTGGGTGACCAGCCGTTGCAGGGACTGCGCGAGGTCCCGCGCGCCGGCATTGCGCAGCTGCACCACCTGCGTCGTCGTACGGTCGCGATCGATCTCGCGCAGCACCTGCCGGGCGCGGGCGATATTGTCGGCGAAATCCGCCACGATGACGGCATTGCCGGTGCGGTTCGCGGCGGCCGAACCGTTGCGGCTGAGGATGGGACGAAGCGATTCGACGGCCGCCTGCGCGTCGATGTTGGTGAGCGGGATGACCGCCGTTGAAAAGCGCGCGCCGCCGGCCGCGCCGACGCCGGCGCCCGGCTCGGCTGGCTGGATCCGGTACTGGCCGGTGCCGGTCGGCACGGCCACGAAGCCACTAGCTCGGAGCGTCGCCAGGAACAGTTCGAAATACTGGTTGCGGCCGAGCGGCCGCTCGGAGACGACCGACACCTTCCCCTGAACCCTGGGATCGATGACGAAGCTGGCGCCGGTCACCCGGGCGACATCGTCGATGAAGGCGCGGATGTCGGCGTCGCGCAGATTGACCGTCACCTGCGCGGCGGCCGGAACGGGCAGCGTCAGCGGCAGCAGGGCCAGAAGCAGGAGGGCCGCGACCCGGCCGAGACGGGGGGCGATCATGACGGGCCGGCCGTCCGCACCGCCGAGGGCGGCGGGGGCGTTGGCACGTCCGAGGGCGGGATCTCCGCCTCGTCCGCGCTGACGGGCACCGAAAGCGGCTCATAGGCCGTGTCGTCATGGCGCGCCGGCGCGTTTGGCCCGGCGGAATCGAGCCACAGCGCCTCGCGCGTGCCGGCCCGGTCGAGCACGACATGATCGGCGGCGATGGCCGCCAGCGTCACGCCGTCGACGACCGAGTCGCCCACCTGGTAGACCAGCTGCTGGCCGTCGCCGGCGGCGATGATCGCGCTGCCCCGCCCGGTGGCGGCGTCGGCGCGAACCCCATGCAGGCTGAACGGCAGCGAGGTGACAGGCAGCGTCTCGCCGGTTCCGACCCGGGCGGGAAAGAAGGGATCGAAGCGGGCCAGGAGCGCGCGGTCGGCGAGCGCCGGCGGCGTCATCGGTGGCGGGGCCGGCAGCGGCGCGCGGACTGCCTCGATCGCCCGCCAGCCGAGGAAGGCCGCCAGCAGGGCAAGCGCCATGAGCAGCGCGTGACCGGGGTGAAGCGAACGCACCATCATCCGGCGACCGCAGCCCGGGACAGACCGCCGCAATGGAAACGGGGGCGCCCCGGCCCGGGGCGCGATGCGTCGGTCTTCGTCAACGGGCGTCCTGCCTTCCGGCCTGTTCTGTCGCTGTCCCCCAGCAGGTGGGGGGTAGGGCTGTTTCCGATTCGCTTCAAGGCCTTGACACCCCGCGCGCCAGCATCCCCAGACCACCCCCGAACCGTCCCCAGATCCATCCCCAGGTCCATACACAGCTCCCGGTTAAAGTCCCGAGTCGCCCGGCCGCTCAGCCGGCAGCAGCGAGCGCAAGCCACAGGGGAAAGGCCGCAACCGCCATGGCCGAGCCGAACGGCACCGGCCGGGCATCGCCTCGTCGGCGCAGGATCCACGCGAGCCACAGCCCGACCAGCGCCGACAGCAGCAGAAACGGCCCGATCACAACGGGGCTTAACCATGCGCCGATCGCCGCACCCAGTTTCACGTCGCCCAGCCCCAGGCCCTCCCGGCCCGTGAGGGCCTCGAAGCCGAGCCGCAGCAGCAGCAGCCCGCCTCCCAGCAGTGCGGCTGTCAGCAGCCGATCCGCGAGCGGCGCCGGCCCGGCGACCAGGCCCACGAGCAGCAGCGGCATCACGACCGGGTCGGGCAGCCAGTAGTGGTCCAGATCGAGCAGCAGCAGCAGCAGCAGGCCCCAGCCGAACAGCGCGCCGACCAGGCCCGCCGGGCCGGGCACGGCCAGAAGCGCGAGCAGGCCGACGAGGGCGGCGGCCGCCTCCATCGCCGGATGCCGGCGGTCGATGGCAGCCCCGCAGTAACGGCAGCGGCCGCGCGTCCGCACCCACGAGAGCAGCGGAACGAGGTCGGCCGCGCCGAGCGCCATCCCGCAGCTGTCGCACGACGAGCGGCCGGCGATCGAACGGCCGGCCGGCCAGCGCAGCGCGACCGTGGCGAGGAACGAGCCGATCGCCAGCCCTGCCAGCGCCCCGAGCAATGGCCAGATCCACCACATGGGAAGCGGGGGTGCGCTGCCCGGGCGACGGCTGGCAAGCCCGGATGCGTCCATGCGGCTTGCCAAATGGTTAATTCATGCCATTCTCGCGCCGGGCAAGGGGGACGTGGCATGTCGAACGTGGCCGGCAAGGCCTATGCCATGAACGTGCTGACGCCGATGCGGCCGGCACGAACCTGGGTGAATGTGCTGCTGTTCCACGCTGCCCGCGCGATCCCCAGCCGGCTGGCCGGGCTGCTGGGCCTGTCGATCATCCATTTCGCGCGCTGGGTGGTGATCCGCCGCGACAAATGGCCCGATTTCGGCCAGCCGAACGAGCAGCTTGCCAATGATTACATGCTGTTCTGTTCCAACTTCAACGGCACCTGGGACCAGTATATCGATGCCTTCGCGGACGGAATCCCCTCGGGTCTCGACAGCTTCTGGTGGGCATCGACCAAATATCCCAAGTCGATCCCCGTCTCGCCCTTCAAGGCCTATATTCGCGCCAACCAGATCGATACCGACTATTACTACAACGCCACCCCGGGCGCCGCGCAGCGCGACGTGAAGGCGGCGCTTCGCGTCCGGCGGGCCATCCTGCGCCTCGCCGACGCCCATGCCGAGGGACCGGAGGCCTTCGCGGCCGCCTTTGCGCGCGAGCTGGGGCAGGTCACCAACGACCTTGGCAGCCCCGGCTTCGCGCCGGTCGCCTCGAACGATACCCGCCGGGCGGATGCCAACCGGATCGAACGCATGCGCTCGCGCTGGGGCGCCCGCGCCACCGGGGCCGGCTGATGCCGACACTGGATGGCGGCCATCTCTACTACACCGGGCTGTTCCCGGTCCGCACGGAGCTGCACACCGATGCCCAAGGGCGGGCAGTGCCCTGGTCGCACCATCTGCGCGAGGAACTCGCCCTGCTGCCGACCGCCCAGCAGAATCCGGAAACGGCGGACACCGGTCTCGTCAGCCCGTTTGCCCGCTGCCGGCGCACCCATTTCGCACGCCTCGTCGTCATCGACCAGCCGATGTGGGGCGGGCGCAACCCCGTCGATCCCATTCTCAACATCCTGCTCAGGCGGCCGCTGAAGGCGCAGCCGCCCTATGACATCCTCTCGCGCCCCTGGCTTCTTCTGGCCGCCGACATCGACCGGACGGACGATGGGGACGGCGGGCTTGGCGCCTGGGCGCGGCACATGTGGGCGGTGGCCGAGGCCGAGATGCGCGCCATCTTCGAGGGAACGCAAGGGTTCGCGGCCGTTGACGATGCGGAGGGCTTCGCCCGCCACCTGGCGCGCGGCCAGGTCGCAACGACCATGAGCTTCAACGGCTATTATGACGGCGAGCCGAAGCTTTCCGGGCTGACGCTGGGGCGGCTCGCGGGGATCGCCGCGGCCGTCGCCATCGGCCTGTTCGCAGCCGGCGGGCTGGTCCTCGGCTGGTCCGCCTGGCCCTGGCTGCTGCTGGCGGCGCTCGCCGGCGCGGCGGCGACGGCGCTTGCGCTTCTGTCGGAAACCGGCCGCAAGCCTTTCCCGCCCTTCCCCGACAGCGACCTGCCGACAGTGCTGAAGGCGCTCTATCTGCAGCAGCGCTTCGCCCGTTTCGCCGAAGCGCACCAGCTCGATGACGCGCCAGCGCTGCACCGGGCGTTCGCGGCCTTCCTTGCAGAGACCCGGCCGCACGCGCCCGAACCGGCACAGCCGCCCGGCGTCATCCGCTCGGATGGAGTCGCGCTGGCCGCCCCGCCGCTGCGCGGCCCCGGCGAGGCAGCATGACAGGCGCCTCGGTCCAGCTCGAGCGCGGGGACCTGCAGGGCGGCATTCTCGAGGCCTATTCGCGCACCGGCTTCCCCCATGCCCGCGCGCTGCTGTTCGAGGTGGGCACGAGCGTGGCCGACAGCGCCGCCGGTCGCGCCTTCGTGGCCACCCTGCTGCCGCTGGTGACGGCGGCCACCCCCTGGGCGAAGCCGGGCCAGCCGCCCGGCCCCGGCGAAGTCGCCCGACCGCTCGCGACGCTCAACCTCGCCTTCACCTTCTGGGGCCTGTGGGCACTCGACGTGCCGACGCGCACGCTCAGAGGCCTGCCCGATCCCTTCATCGACGGCATGGCGGTGCGCGCGCCGATCCTGGGCGACGACATCGGCGCGAACCGGATGGAAGCTGGCGACCATGGCCCCGGCTGGGATCCCGTCTGGCACATCGATCGCGGCAGTCCCCGCCGCGTCCACATCCTCGCCCTGCTGCATGGCGCGCCGGGCGCCGACGGCGCTCCCCACCCCGCCTTCGAGGCGCTGACCGCGCGGATCATCGCACTGGCCGCCGGCACGCAAGGCGCGGTCCGCCTGCTGGAAGGCCATCGCGGCGCCGATCCGCGCTTCCAGGACATGGCCGCCCTGTCCGACTCGGGCCCGGACGGCAGGCCGCGCTTCCGCTCGACGGAGCATTTCGGCTTCGAGGACGGGATCGGCAACCCGGTGTTCGAAGGACAGTATCCGCCGGCCAAGCTCGCCGAGCGCGTGCCCGGCCAGGGTGCGGTCGACGGCGAGGGCCGGTGGCGGCCGCTGCGCACCGGCGAGTTCATCCTCGGCTGGCCCGACGAGGGGCAGGAAGTGGCGACCATCGGCCTGCCGCTTGACTTCAGCCGCAACGGCACCCTCCTCGCGCTGCGCAAGCTGCACCAGGACATCGCCGGCTGGGACGCCTGGGTGGACGCGCGCGCCGCCGAGCTGCAGCGCCTCTGGTCGCTCGACAGCCTCGAGATCGCGCGCGAGACGCTGCTCGCCCGCATGGCCGGACGCTGGCGCGACGGGATCCCGCTGGTCCGCGCGCCGGACTGGGCCAGCTGGCAGGCCGAGCGCGCATGCCTCGCCGGCATGACGCCGGCCGAGCGACAGCGCTATCTCACGGTTTTCACCTTCAGCGGCGACCTCGACGGCCGCGCCTGCCCGCTGACCGCCCACATCCGCCGCGCCAACCCGCGCGACATGCTGGATCCGCTCGCCCGCGCCGACAACCCCCGGGACCGGCTCGGCTCGGTGCTGAACGACCGGCGCCGGATCCTGCGGCGCGGCCTGCCCTACGGCCACCGCGACGACGCGCATGGGGAACATGGGATCGTGCTCATCGCCTATTGCACCGACCTCGCCCGCCAGTTCGAGTTCGTGCAGCAGCAGTGGATGAACTACGGCCTCGACTTCGACGCCGGCAATGACAGCTGCCCGATCGTGGGCGCCCACCGGCCCGGCGACCGGTTCGTGATGTCCTCGCCTGATCCCGGGAAACCCCCCTTCCTCGCCGGCGGCCTGCCGCAGTTCGTAACGACGCGTGGCGGCGACTATTTCTTCCAGCCCTCGATGACGGCGCTTCGCATGATCGCCCACGGCCTCGTCGACCCGACATGAGTGTGGCCGAGCGGATCGCCGCAGCGCTGTCGGGCGTGTTCGGCCTCGGCACCGCCTTTCTCGCCACGAGCGGCGGACCGACGACAAGGCTTCGCGCCGTGCTGCTGTCGCCGGCCGGGCAGCGCGACGCCCTGCATGTGCTGCGCCTGGCCCGCCCGCATCTGATGATCGGCCGCAACCTCGTCGCCTGCTATCCGGCCGAGCGGTCGCTGCTGCTGAGCCGCGCTTCCGATGTCGCCGAGGTGCTGGCGCGCGAGGCCGATTTCGAGGTGGTCTATGCGACACGGATGCGCAAGCTGACCGGCGGGCGGGACTTCTTCCTGGGCTTGCCCGACGGCCCCGACTACCGTCGCGACACCGCGGCCATGGCGGCCATCGTGCAGCCGACAGACCTCGACTTGGTGCTCGCCATGGCCCGAACCGAAGCCGAAGCAGCCGTTTCGGGCGGGTCGGTCGATCTGCCGCCGATGCTGTCGGCGCGGATCCCGGCGCTGATGGTGAACCGCTATTTCGGCGTCTCGATGCCGGTCGATCAGCTGATCGCGGATGCAACGATCCTCTTCTTCTACCTCTTCTCCGACCTGACGGCCGACCCCCGGATCGAGGCCGGCGCCATGGCCGCGAAGCACCGGGTCAACGCCGCAATCGAGGCGAGCCGCGCGACCGCCGGCCCCCAGACCCTGCTCGGCCGCGCGGTGGCGGCCGGGGCGGCGGGCGAGCCCGCCTTCGACGCCGACGGGATCCGCGCCAACCTGCTGGGAATCCTGATCGGCGCGGTGCCGACGCTCTCGAAGACGGCCTGCCTTGCTGTCGACGAGCTGCTGCGACGCCCCGCCGAGCTGGCCCGGGCGCGCGCCGCGGCGCGCGCCGGCGACGAGGACGCGGTCGCTGGCTTCCTCTGGGAAGCGTTGCGCTTCCAGCCGCTGAACCCGGTCATCTACCGCCGCACACCGCGCCCGACCCGGCTGGGCCAAACCGACATCCCCGAAGGCACGATGGTGCTGGCGAGCAACCTGTCGGCCATGTTCGATCCCGGGCGCGTGCCGAACCCGCGCCGCTTCGTCGCGCCCCGCCCCTGGGACAGCTATATCCTGTGGGGCGAGGGCCTTCACCGCTGCTGGGGTGACCGGATCAACCGCACGATCCTGCCCGCCATGCTGACCCCGCTGCTGGCAAAACCGGGCCTCAGGACCCTGTCCGCCCCCGACGGCGGCGGCACGCCCTTCCCCAAGAGCTACCGGCTCGCCTGGGACGCCGCCTGAAGCCGGGCCAGCGCAGGCTCGCGCCCGATGAGCGGCAGAAGCGCCGCCATGTCCGGGCCCTGCTCGCGGCCGGTCAGCGCCAGCCGGAGCGGCATGAACAGCGCCCGGCCCTTGCGGCCCGTCCGGTCCTTGAGCGTCTGGGTCAGCGCCGCCCACACGCTGCCATCGAAGGGAAGCCCGGCCAGCACGTCGGCCGCCTCGGCGAGATAGGCGCGATCCTCGGCCGGCAGCTCGGGGGACTCGATCGGCCCGTCGATCACCGCCTTCCACTGTGCCGCCTCGGCGAGTGTTGCCACATTCCCGCGCACGGCGAGCCACTCGGCCTCGCCGAGCGGCACGCGATCCTTCACCGCCCCCCAGTCCGTCTGGTGAAGGATGGCGGCGTTGAGGCGCATCAGCTCGGCCTCGTCGAAGCGGGCCGTCGCCCGGCCGAGATGGGCGAGATCGAACGCCTCGATAAGCGGTGCGTCCGATGTCACGGGTTCGACAGGAAGCGAGGTGCCAAGGCGCGCCAGCAGCGCCTTCACCGCCGGCGGCTCGATGCCCCGCGCGCGGAAATCGGCCACCCCCATCGAGCCCAGCCGCTTCGACAGCGCCCCGTCGGCCCCTGTCAGCAGCGCCGCATGGCCGAACCGCGGCGGCTCGGCGCCGAGCGCTGCGAACATCTGCAGCTGGACGCCGGTGTTGGTCACATGGTCCTCGCCGCGCACCACATGGGTCACCCCCATGTCGATGTCGTCGATGACGCTCGGCAACATGTAGAGCCAGCTGCCGTCGGCGCGGCGGATCACGGGATCCGACAGCGAGGCGGGGTCGATCTGGCTGTCGCCGCGCACCAGGTCGTGCCAGCGGTGCGGCAGGTCGGGCGAGAGACGGAAGCGCCAGTGCGGAGTCACGCCCTCGGCGGCAAAGCGGACGTGGTCGGCCTCGGTCAGCGTCAGCGCCGCGCGGTCATAGACGGGTGGCGCCCCGCGCGAGAGGGCCACCTTGCGCTTCAGCTCCAGCTCCTCGGGAGTCTCGTAGGCGCGATAGACATGGCCCTTGGCGGCCAGCTGCTCGAGCACCTCGGCATAGCGCGCCAGCCGGTCGGACTGGCGGACCTCCCCGTCGGGCACCATCCCCAACCAGGCGAGATCGTCGCGGATCGACTGCGCAAATTCCTCGGTCGAACGGGCGACATCGGTGTCATCAAGGCGAAGCAGGAAGCGGCCGCCGGCCTTGCGGGCCAAAAGCCAGTTCAGAAGCGCGGTGCGGACGTTGCCGACATGAAGCCGGCCCGTGGGAGAGGGCGCGAAGCGGGTGACGATCATCAGGCCCCGCGACCTAGACGTGGCAGGGCCGGCGCGCAATCAGCCCGCTGCGGTCAGAAACGGGCCACCCTCACGCTTCGCGCCCGCTAGAAGCGCGCGCCAGGTGGCACCGCAACGGGCGTGAAAAGGCCTAGCGTGCAGCTGGCCAGCACCATGCCCGCGCCCTGTGGCTCGACCACGTCGAACAGGTCCATCTCGCAGTGGCGGCTCTGGGTGTTGCGGAACACCAGCACGCGATTGAGACCGTTCATGTTGGGGCACTGTGCACGCAGCTCGTTGCGGAACCAGCGGTTGGCCGACGTCCGGAACATCAGCACCCGGTCCCCGGCCGGGGTCGTGTTCACATTGAGATTGGGAATGCAGCGCACCGGCTCGCCGGTTGCCTTCAGGCTCATCGGGTCGGTCCGCTCCGCGCCCAGGGCCGGGGCGGCCAGCCCCAGGACCAGAAGGCCGCTCATCAGAAGCTCAGAACGCATCTTTCGCTCGCCTCCGTTCCGCCAGTTCCTCGATGCTTCCCGCGCGAACGAAGGGATTGGTCGCCAGTTCCTCGGCCAGCGCGAAGGGCACCGTCGGCTGATTTTTGCGCCGTGCGGCCTGAACCTCGGCATAACGGCGGGCGAGGCGTTCATTCCCGGGTTCAACCGTCATCGCGAAGCGCGCATTCGAGAGCGTATACTCATGCGCGCAGAAGACGCGCGTGTCGGCCGGAAGCCGGGCAAGCTTGGCAAGGGCGACGAACATGTCGGCCGCCGTCCCCTCGAACAGCCGGCCGCAGCCCATGGCGAACAGCGTGTCGCCGCAGAAGAGGGCTGCTGCTGACGGAAAATGGAAGGCGATGTGCCCCGCAGTGTGCGCGCCGACGAACAGCACCTCGCCCACATGGCCCCCCAGCACCACGGTATCGCCCTCGTCCACCGCGCGGTCGATCCCGGGGATCTTCGCCGCCTCCCGCGCCGGGCCGATCACCTCCAGGCCGAAGCGCTCCTTCAGCGCCAGATTTCCGCCGACATGGTCGGGATGCCAGTGGGTGTTCAGGATGTGGGTGGGGCGAACCCCCAGCCGGTCGATCGCCGCCATCACTGGCGCGGCATCCGCCGGATCGACGATGGCAACCCGTTCCGGCGCATAGTTGAACAGCCAGACATAATTGTCGGTGAAGACCGGCACGCGATGGACGGGCGGAAGCGCTGCCATCACCAGCTTCCGATATTGGGAGCAGAAGCCCAGGGCTCGGCCGGCGGCTGCGGCGCGCCCTTCTGCAGCAGCTCGATCGAAATGCCGTCGGGCGTCTTGACGAACGCCATCCGCCCGTCGCGCGGCGGGCGGTTGATGGGGACCCCGCCATCGGCCAGCCGCTGGCAGACGGCGTAGATGTCATCGACGGCATAGGCGATGTGGCCGAAGTTGCGCCCGCCGGTATAGCCCTTCTCGTCCCAGTTGTGCGTCAGCTCGATCTGCGCCTGCTCGTCGCCGGGTGCGGCAAGGAAGATGAGGGTGAAGCGCCCCGCCGGATGGTCGTGGCGGCGAAGCTCCTTCAGGCCCAGCAACTCGAAGAAGCGGATCGTCTCCGCCGGGTCCGACACCCGGATCATGGTGTGCAGATAGTTCATGCGCGCACCTCCTTGAGCCCTCGCCCTTCCATCGCTTCCAGCCGCTCGACCACCCAGTCCGGCACCGGGGTCGGCGCGCCCCGGGCCTCGGCCACATGCACCTGCACCTGGAAGATGCGGGCGCGCAGATCCTCGGCGCCGTCGCCCCGGGCCAGCCCGTGCAGCTCGCACAGGAAATCGGCCGAGGTCCGCCCGATGCGGGTTGCGGCCACGCAGATGTCGATTTCCTCGTCCAGCCGCATCGGCGCCTTGTAGTCGACTTCGGCACGCACGACGTGGAATTCAAGCTCGCCGCCGACGATCCCGGCGCGTTCGAACAGGCCGGCGGCGCGCCAGTATTCGACGAGCCCCACATCGGCCCATTCCAGATAGCGCGCGAAATAGACGACGGCCTGCGCGTCCACCTCGGCGTAGCGCACGCGACGGCGGAAGACGAAGCGGAAATCGGCGCGCGGCATCGGCAGCTCCCGTCTCGGCGCCGGGCACGTACCGGCGTGCTGCCCGCGTCTGTCAGCCCTGCGGCTTGACAGCAAGGGGGGTGCCGGCGTCAGGGACGGGTCGAGTCCGGTCCGGAGGCATGGGGATGGAGAGGTCGAGGAGCCTGCTGGCCGCCGCCGCGCTGGTCGCGCTCGGCCTCGCGCTTGCCGGCCTGCTGATCGGGCGCGGCATCGCCGAGGTCCGCCGGGCCGAGCCGGTGGTGACGGTGCGTGGCGTTGCCGAGCGCGATGTGGTGGCTGACCTTGCCACCTGGACGATCGCGACCCAGGCCAATGGCTCCGACCTTGCAAGCGTGCAGGCCAGGGCCGATGCCGATGCCGAAGCGGTGCGCGCCTTCCTGACGGCCAATGGCTTCACCGCCGCCGAGATCCAGCCGCGCGGTTCGTCGGTCAACCAGTATCTCGACGGCCAGACCGGACGGCTCAACATCACCATCCGCCAGCGGATCCTCGCGCGCACCACCGACATCGCCCGGATGGAAAAGGCCTTCGCCAACCAGGCCGAGATGATCCGCCAGGGAGTCGCGCTTGACAGCGACATGGGCGGCGGCGTGCAATATGTGTTCACCAGGCTCAACGACGTGAAGCCCGAGATGATCGCCGAGGCGACGAAGTCGGCGCGGGAGGCCGCCGACCAGTTCGCGCGCGACAGCAACACCAGGGTCGGCGGGATCCGGCAGGCGACCCAGGGCCTGTTCGCCATCACCGGCCGCGACGGCGAGACCGGAAGCGGCACCGACACGCCCTTTCAGAAGGTGCGGGTCGTCACCACGATCGAGTTCGTGCTCGACTGACCCGGCCATGGGTCCCGGCCGTCCCGCCAGAACCAAGCTGCCTCAGCCAGGTCATGCTTTATGCCCTCACGCTTGCCTCGGCGGCCCAATGCCCTATCTGGCAGGGACGTTGCCGCCATCCGGGAGCCAAAGTCCATGCCGCAAGTCCGTGCCCGCCCTCTCGTCGCCACCCTGCTTGCGGCCGCGGCCGCCGCCTTGCTCGCCGTTCCGGCCGCTTCGCAGCGGGTGGCCCGGGCGCCTGCCGCCAAGGCGGATCCGGCCGCCGAAATGGCCGCCCGGCTCGATGCCGCGATCGCCGGCAGCCACCGGTCTGACGCGAACCGGGCCCGCGACCGGTTCCGCAACCCGAAGGAGACGCTCAGCTTCTTCGGCCTGAAGCCGGGCATGACCGTGGTCGAGATCACGCCCGGTGCCGGCTGGTATACCGAGATCCTGGCGCCGGCGCTCAGTGGCAACGGCCTTTATATCGCCGCCCACAACAACCCCCAGGGCACGGAGGGCCAGCGCCGCCAGCGGCAGGCCTTCCTCGACAAGCTGAAGGTCAATCCCGACCTCTATGGCCGCGCCGTCGTCACCAGCTTCGGGCGCGGCATTGCCGGCAATATCGCAGCGCCCGGATCGGCCGACATGGTGCTGACCTTCCGCAACGTCCACAACTGGGTGGGCGCGGGCTTCGCTGACGAGGCGTTTCGCGCCTTCTACACGGCGCTCAAGCCCGGCGGCGTGCTGGGCGTCGTCGAGCACCGCCTGCCCGAGGACCGGCCCGACAATGAGGAGACGCGCCGCTCGGGCTATATGAAGACATCCGAGGTGATCCGCCTCGCCGAAGCCGCCGGATTCCGGCTGGATGCCCAGAGTGAGATCAACGCCAACCCGCGCGACACCGCCGACCACCCGAAGGGCGTGTGGACCCTGCCGCCCACCCTGGCGATGGGCGATACCGATCGCGAGAAGTATCTGGCGATCGGCGAAAGCGACCGGATGACGCTGCGTTTCGTGAAGCCCGCCCGCTGACAGTGGCGTCGGGGGGAATTCAGCGACCGTTCAAGGCCCAGCGCCCAGCGACCGGCGCATGCGGACAGCGGCATCCACGGCCCTGACGGCGGCCGGGCTCGGCCTGCTGCTGTTCGCCGACCCCGGAGGCGCCCAGGCGCCGCCGCCATCGATCGGCAAGGTGCCGGTCACGCCCTATGGGCTGGACACGGGCTGGCGAGTGGGCAAGCCCTCCACCCGCGCCTGCCTCGACAGCGGCGCCATCGCCGGTGCGATCGTCGTCGATCCCGTGACCGTCGATGTCATCCAGCGCGGCGGCGGCCGCTGGCGCCTCCTGCTCGACCGCCCCTGCCCGCAGCTGAGCTACTACGGCGGCTTCTACTACCAGGCCGGCGAGGCGGGTCAGTTCTGCGCCGGCCGCGACCGCATTATCGGCCGCGCCGGCGGGGAGTGTCGCGTGCGCGCCTTGGCCCCCATGCAGCGGGAGCGGACGCGCCCGCGACGCTGACGACCGGCCGGCTGCCGCCGTTCGCCAGGCGTGGCGAAAGAGTGACAGGTGCGGCCCTCATTTCCGGGAGGGTGCAAAATGCCGCCTGCACGCTGGACAAGCCTCTGGCCGGCTGATTGAATATGCGGGTCGGCCTGGGGAGGACCGGCGCCGCGCCCAGAACCACGCCCGGCAGACGGCGTGTCGCGCGCCTCGACCTTCCCGGTGCCAGCCGGGCCAATCCGGTTACGGGTACCGACGAGCAGCGGTCCGGCCGTCAGGCCGGGCCGGGAATGGGGAGGACGGACAGAATGACAAAGGGTGCAGCCACGGTTCGCGCGCTGCTGGTCTCGGCGGTCTCGATGTCGGGTCTGACGGCCGGCATGGCATCGGCCCAGCAGGCCGCCGTCTCGACCGGGGTCGAGGACATCATTGTCACCGCCCAGCGGCAGGCGCAGAGCCTGCAGGACGTGCCGATCGCGATCACCGCGCTGTCCGCCGAATCGCTCGAGCGGCAGCAGATCAACAACTCGTCGGACCTGCAGCTGTCGCTGCCCAACGTCAGCTTCACCAAGGGCAATTTCACCGGCGCCAACTTCACCATCCGCGGCGTGGGCGACCTGTGCGTGGGCTTCTCCTGCGACACGGCGACCGGCATCCACATCAACGACCAGCCGCTGACCAGCACGCGCATCTTCGAGACCGACTTCTTCGATCTCGAGCGGATCGAGGTGCTGCGCGGCCCGCAGGGTACGCTGTTCGGCCGCAACGCGACGTCGGGCGTGATCAACTTCATCACCGCGCGGCCCGATCTCAGCGATTTCCGCGCCCGTGGCTCGGTCGAATATGGCAATTTCGAGAGCTGGCGCCTCGAAGGCATGGTGAATGTGCCGCTGTCCGACATGTTCGGCGTGCGCGTGGCCGGCACCTACCTCAAGCGCGACGGCTTCACCCGCAACCTGTTCACCGGCAACCGCATCGACGGCCGCGACCAGTGGGCGGTGCGCGGCACGCTCCGGTTCCAGAACGACAGCACCACGGTCGACCTCATCGGCTACTGGTTCAAGGAGGATTCGAACCGGTCGCGCATCCAGAAGCAGCTGTGCAACCGCGACCCGACCGGCGTTCTGGGCTGCCTGCCGGACAAGCTGGAATTCGGCACGCTGAACGGCAATGCGACACTCGCGGCCGTGCTGCCCTCGCAGCAGTTCCTGAACATCATCTCGGGCGGCGCGCTCGGCCCCTTCGGCCTCACCAACGTCTATGGGCCGGATCCCTTCTTCGGGCAGGTGAACCCGCGCAGCGTCCGCACCGTCAACCTCGACTATGAACCGACCTACCAGTCGGAGGAGAAGCTCGTCCAGCTGAAGTGGCAGCAGGATTTCGACGCGATCACTCTCAATGTGACGGCCGGCTGGCAGGAAGCGAGCGTGCGGTCGCGGACGGACTACAATCTCGCCGTCTCGAACCCGCTCAACTTCAATCCCGGCGGCGCGCTGTTCGCGGCGCGCAACTTCCCGCTGTTCGCGCCCGCCATGGCGCGGCTGCTGCAGGGCAACACGATCTGCGTCAGCCAGGTCAGCCGCCGCTATGTCGGCTTCATCAACTCCGAGCTGGATCGCTGCGCCCCCTATTCGTCCGAATATGACGAATCGGGCGTCCGCAGCGAGACCTGGTCGGTCGAGGCGCACATCGATTCCAAGTTCGACGGTCCCTTCAACTTCCTGCTGGGCGGCATCTACATCGATGGCCGCGCCCGTGACGGGGACTATTATGTTGCTTCGGCCAGCCTCGACTATGGGGCGGCGATCGTCGGCGCCGCCCAGGGCGGGCCGGGCAATGCGCTGGCCTCGCCCTTCTTCAACTCGGAGACGGAGAAGTTCACGCTGAAGGCCTATGGCATCTTCGGCGAGGCCTATTTCCAGGCAACCGACAACCTCAAGTTCACGGCGGGCCTGCGCTATTCCAACGACCGCAAGTTCGTTCGCGACCGCTCGCCCCTCTACAACATTCCGGTGCCGCTCGGCACCTCGGATGCGACGGTGCGGCCGGGCTTCCCGGCCTTCCGCGAACGATCGGTCAAGTTCGATGCGGTCACCGGCCGCTTCGTGATCGACTGGAAGCCGACCTTAAGCTTCACCGACGACACGCTGGTCTATGCCTCCTATTCGCGGGGCTACAAGTCTGGCGGGATCAACCCGCCGTTCAACCCGGCGCTGTTCACCGCGCCCGCCACCTTCGAACCGGAGTTCATCAACGCCTTCGAGATCGGCATGAAGAACACCTTCCTGAACGGGGTGTTCCGCGCCAACCTCTCGGCCTTCTACTATGACTACAAGGACCTGCAGATCAGCCGGATCATCAACCGGACCAGCTTCAACGACAACACCAACGCGACGATCTGGGGCCTGGAGGGCGAGTTCATCGTCAACCCCGTGCCGCCGCTGCTGTTCAACATCTCGGCGAGCTATTTGCAGAGCCGGATCAAGGATCTGACCCTCGTCGACACCCGTGACCCGGCCGGCGGCCGCTCGGACACGGTCGTCATCAAGGATCTCCAGGGCGCGGCCAACTGCATCGTCCGCGTGCCCGGCAGTGCGGCGCTGGCCAACGGCTTCGTGACGGCGGTCAACGCCGGGCTGGGGCTTCAGGGGCCGGTGCCCATCCCCGGCACGGCGGGCACGGGCGCCTTCTCGCTCTGCTCGGCGCTGGCCGGGGCGGCGGCCAACCCGCCGCCGGCGCTGTCGGCGGCGCTGGGCTTGCCGGCGGGCGTTCCGATCCCGGTCGTGTTCGATCCCGACGCGGCAACGCCGGTGCTGCCGGCCGGCAATGCCGTCAGCCTGCGTGGCAACCGGCTTCCGAACGCGCCCGACTTCAAGCTGTCGATCGGCGCCCAATATACCGCCCAGTTCGACAATGGCTGGTCGGCGATCTTCCGGGGCGACCTCAACTTCGTCGGCGAGGCGACCGCGCGCAGCTTCAACCGGCCGATCGACCGGCTGAAGAGCTATGAGATCGTGAACGCCCAGGTGCAGTTCAACAGCCCGGACGACCGTTTCTTCGTTCGCGGCTTCGTCCAGAACCTGCTGAACTCGACCGCCGTGACGGGCCAGTATGTGACCGACCCGTCCTCGGGCCTGTTCACCAACATCTTCACGCTGGAGCCGCGCCGCTACGGCGTCGCCGTGGGCTTCAGCTTCTAGCCTTGAGGGGAGGACGGCCGGGGCGATACCGGCCGGTGGTGAGGGGAGCGGGCAACCGCTCCCCTTTCCAATTCCGCCGCCGGCGGCTATGGCGCGCATCATGCCGCTCGCGGTAACGCGCGGGCCTATCCTTTTCCGGAACATGCCTTGCCCTTTGCCGACCTGCACCTGTCCGACGCCCTGCTGAAAGCCGTCGCCGACGCCGGCTATGACGAACCCACCGCCATCCAGGCCGCCGCCATCCCGCAGGTGCTGATGGGGAAAGACCTGATCGGCATCGCCCAGACGGGCACGGGCAAGACGGCCAGCTTCGTGCTGCCGATGATCGACATCCTGTCGGAAGGCCGGGCGCGGGCGCGCATGCCGCGCAGCCTGATCCTGGAGCCGACGCGCGAGCTCGCCGCCCAGGTCGCCGAGAATTTCGAGAAATATGGCCGCTACCACAAGCTGTCGATGGCGCTGCTGATCGGCGGCGTCGCCTTCGGGGACCAGGACAGGGCGCTGGAAAAGGGCGTCGATGTGCTGATCGCCACCCCCGGCCGGCTGATGGACCAGCATGCGCGGGGCAAGATCCTGCTGTCGGGCGTGGACATCCTCGTCATCGACGAGGCCGACCGGATGCTCGACATGGGGTTCATCCCCGATGTCGAGAAGATCTGCACCCTCATCAAGGCCGAGCGGCAGACACTGCTGTTCTCGGCCACCATGCCGCCGCCCATCAAGAAGCTGGCCGACCGCTTCATGACGAACCCGAAGACGGTCGAGGTCGCGCGGCCGGCCACCACCAACAAGGACATCGCGCAGTCGATCGTCGAGGTGGATGCGAAGGCCAAGCGCGAGGTGCTTCGCCAGCTGCTGCGCGCCGAGGCGGTGCGGACCGCCATCATCTTCTGCAACCGCAAGACGACGGTGCGCGATCTGGCCGCCAGCCTCAAGCGGCACCGCTTCGCCGCCGGCCAGATCCACGGCGACATGGAACAGGCCGACCGCATCCGCGAGCTCGACCGCTTCAAGGCCGGCGAGATTAACATCCTGGTCGCCTCCGACGTCGCGGCACGCGGGCTCGACATCAAGGGCGTCTCCCATGTGGTCAACTTCGACGTGCCCTGGCACCCCGACGATTATGTCCACCGCATCGGCCGCACGGGCCGCGCCGGGCAGAAGGGGATCGCGATCACGCTCGCCACGCCGGAGAATGTCGACGCCATTGCTGCCATCGAGAAGCTGACCGGCCAGTCCATCCCCCGCGCCGGCCGGGCGCCGGCGCCACGGGCCGAGCCGGCCCCGGGAGCGGACGGCGAGGTGGCGGCGGCGCGCGCTGCCGGTGACAGGCCCGGGTCGGCTGGCCGCGACCGGGCGGCCGGCCGCGGGGGGCGGGGGCGGCGCGAACGGCCCGAAGCGCCCCGCACCGACAGCCGGCGCCCGACCCGCCCGCCGGCCCGGCCGGACGCGCCCGAAGCCGAAGCGACCGCCAGCCCTGGCTTCGCCGGCGACGAGGTTCCGGCATTTCTCCGAGTCTCCGCCCGGGCCTGACCCCTCCATTTGCCGAGCGGCCTGTCGCACCACCCCCGCGCTAGAGCCAGCGCCAGCAAGGAGGCCTGCCATGTCGTTCCAGCACATCCTGTGGGAAGAAGCCGATGGCGTCGCGACGCTGACCATCAACCGGCCCGAACGGCTGAACGCGCTCGACACCGAGGTCATCGCCGAGATGATCGAGGCGGTGGACCGCCTGCGTGACGGCACGTCGGCCGCCCGCTGCCTGCTGCTGACAGGCGCGGGCCGCGGCTTCTCCTCGGGCGCGGACCTGTCCGCCGGTGGTGCCGGCGGCGCCATGGCGAAGGGCCCGGTCGATGCCGGCAAGGTGCTCGAAACCCATTTCAACGTGCTGCTGGAGCGGCTGTTCGCGCTGCCGGTTCCGTTCGTGACGGCCGTCAACGGCCCGGCCGCCGGCGCCGGCTGCTCCTATGCGCTCGCCGGCGACATCATCGTGGCGGCGCGCTCCGCCTATTTCCTGCAGGCCTTCGTCAACATCGGGCTCGTCCCCGATGTCGGCTCCACCTGGATGCTGCCGCGCATGGTCGGCCGGGTGCGCGCAACGCGGATGATGATGCTGGGCGAGCGGATCCCGGCCGAGCAGGCTTATGACTGGGGGCTTGTCTCCGAACTGGTCGAGGACTCCGAGCTGATGCCGCGCGCGCGCGAGATCGCGCGCAAGCTCGCCGCCGGCCCCACCCGGGCCCTCGCCCTCATCCGCACCGGCATCCGTGACTGCCTGGACAAGACGCTGACCGAGGCGCTGATGGTGGAGCGGCGCAACCAGCTCATCGCCGGCCGCAGCACCGACTTCGCCGAAGGGGTGACCGCCTTCCTGCAGAAGCGCCCGGCGCAGTTCAGCGGCAAATAGCCGGTTGCATTCACGGGTTCGGGCCGCTTCAAGCGCGGCCCATGAGCGACATCCGCGATACCCGCGCCCTGCGCGATGCCTTCGGCTGCTTCGCAACCGGCGTCACGATCGTGACCGGCATGGATACGGACGGCACGCCCGTCGGCTTCACCGCCAACAGCTTCACCTCGGTCAGCCTCGATCCGCCGCTGCTGCTCGTCTGCCCGGGGCGCACCGCCTCCAGCCTGCCAGCCATCCGCCGAACGGGGCGCTTCGGGGTGAGCGTGCTGTCGGTCGATCAGCAGGCGGTCGCCGAGCGTTTCGCGAAGCGCGGGGTTGACCGGTTCGGGGAAGGCCAGTGGGTCGAGTCGGAATCGGGACTGAAACTGCTGGAAGGCGCCTGCGCCAATTTCGACTGCACGCTGGTGAACGACATCGAGGCCGGCGACCACCAGCTGCTGATCGGCCGGATCGACAGCTTCCGCTCCTCGGCCGATCGTGTCCCCCTCATGTATCTGCGCGGCCGCTATGCGCTGGCGCCGGCTGCGGGCGGGGCTGGCTGAGCGCGACGACCAGCCCGGCGAGCGCCATCGCCGCGCCGAGCGCTGCGCCCCACGTCCAGCGATAGCCTTCCACCAGCGTCGAGATGGTCATGGCGAGAATCGGAATGGGCACCCCCGTCCAGGCGGCTTCGGCCGGGCCGATGCTCCGGATCAGGTCGAAATAGAGGGCAAAGGCGACCGCGCTGGCAAACAGGCCGAGATAGAGCAGGCCCAGCGCATAGTGCGGCCGGGGATCCCACTGCGGCGGCCCGGCCAGCGCGAAGGCCAGCAAAGCGTTCAGGAGGCCGCCGATCAGCATCGCCCAGGCCAGCCCCGGCAGCGGCGAAAAGCGGGTGGCCGCAGGCGCTGCCTGCATCACATTGGCGACACTGGCCGAGAGCACGGCGGCTGCCGTCAGCGACAGGCCGAGCAGGGTTGCCGAGCGGCCGCCCGGCAGCGCCAGCTGCTGGGCGAACATCAGGCCGACGCCTGCCACCCCCAGCACCGAGCCGAGGACGAACCGGCCCGTCACCCGGCGCCCGAGCAGGATCCGGGCGAACAGCGCATTGGGGATCATCAGCAGCGCAAAGGCAACCGCCGGGAAGCCCGAGGGGATGTGGAGTTCGGCGCGATAGACGAAGTTGAAGTTCATCACGAACTGGAGCGTGGCGAACAGGCTGAGAAAGCCGAGGCTGGCGCGCGGCAGGGCCAGCGGCTCGCCGCGCAGCGCCGACCAGCCCATCAGCGCGGCGCCCGCCAGCAGGAACCGATAGGCGACCGACCAGCTGGGGTGCACAACCGCCAGCTGGTCCTTGATGACGATCCAGGTCGTCCCCCAGATCAGCACCACGGCGATGAACTGCAGAATCGCGCGCGCGTTCATGGCAGCGCGGCAAGCGCCGTCGCCAGCGCCTCGATGGCCTCGGGCGACTGGTCCCAGCGGACGACGAAGCGCGCGGCATCCGGCCCGTCCAGCTCCCAGTCGTAGAAGTCGAAACCCTGGGCGCGAAGGGCGGCCCGCTCGGACGCGCTCAGCTGCACGAACAGCTCGTTCGCCTCCACGGCATGCAGCAGCCGGCCGGGCACGGCCTCGGCGATCCGCCGCGCCCCGGCATTGGCGGCACGGGCATTGGACCGCCAGTTGCCGTCGGCCAGCAGCGCCAGCAGCTGGGCGGCGGCAAACCGCCCCTTGGACGGCATCATCCCGGCCCGCTTGCGGCGCACGGGAATGGTTTCGGCCGCAGCTTCCGAGAAAGCGATGATCGCCTCGGCCGACAGCCCGCCATTCTTGATGAAGCCGAACGACAGGAGATCCACGCCGGCGCGCCAGGTGACATCGCCGGGATGGCAGCCGAGATGGGCCACGGCATTGGCGAAACGAGCGCCATCCATGTGCACGCCCAGGCCGCGCGCCTTCGCCCAGCTGGCAAGGGCGGCCACCTCGTCTGGCGTATAGACCGTCCCCGACTCGGTCGCCTGGGTCAGCGTGAGGGCGGCCGGCTGCACCTGGTGCACATCGCCGCGCCGGCGCGCCGCCGCCTGGCTGAGCGCGTCGACCGTCAGCTTGCCATGCGCGCCAGCCACGTGCAGCAGCGAGGCGCCATGGGTGAAGAAGCCGACGGCGCCGGCCTCGTCGACTTCCACATGCGCGTTCGCTTCGCACCAGATGCCGCCCCAGGGCGGCACCAGCGCGGCGAGGGAAAGCCCGTTCGCAGCCGTGCCCGAAGGCACCGGGAACACCCGAACCGCTGTGCCGAACAGATCGCAAAAGGCTGCATCCAGCGCCTGCGACCAGCGATCCGAATCATAGCCATGGCGGGCCGGGCCTGCGACATCCGCCAGCGCCGCCAGCACGGCCGGATGCACGCCGGCGGCATTGTCGGATCCGAAATCCATGGGAAAGCCCGCCTAGCCGGGCTTCGCCGCCGGCGCCACCGCTGAAATGGCGTGGGGTCAGCCCCAGTCGCCCGCCCAGTCGCCGTCGGCCGGGTCGGAAAAACGCGTGAACTCGCGTGCGAAGACCAGCGGCACCGTGCCGGTCGCCCCGTGGCGCTGCTTGGCAACGATCACTTCGGCGCGGCCGCGCAGTCGGTCGGCCTTCTCGAGCCAGGCCTGGAACTTCTCGCTGCCATCCTCGGGCTTCTTCGATTCATGGTAATATTCCTCACGGAACACGAACAGCACGATATCGGCATCCTGCTCGATGGTGCCGGATTCGCGCAGGTCAGCGAGTTGCGGCCGCTTGTCCTCGCGGTTCTCCACCTGCCGCGACAGCTGCGACAGTGCGAGCACCGGCACGTCCAGCTCCTTCGCCAGCGTCTTGAGGCCGCGCGTCACTTCCGAGATTTCGGCAACCCGGTTCTCGCTGGCGTTGCGGGCGGTTCCCTGCAGCAGCTGCAGATAGTCGACGACGATGAGGCCGATTCCCCGCTGCCGCTTCAGCCGCCGGGCCCGTGTCCGGAGCGCCGCGATCGAAAGTGCCGGTGTGTCATCAATGTAGAGCGGCAGGTCGGCGAGGGCCTCGGCGGCGCGGGCCAGATCGTTGAACTCGGCCTGGCTGATCTTCCCCATGCGCAGATTCTCGGAATTGATCCGCGACTGTTCGGCAAGGATCCGGTTCGCCAGCTGGTCGGCCGACATCTCCAGGCTGAAGAAGGCGACCGGCGCGCCCGAGGACTGGGCCACGCCATCGGCCCGGTCCAGAACCCAGCGCCGCGCGGTTGCAAAGGCGATATTCGTCGCCAGCGCCGTCTTGCCCATGGCGGGACGGCCGGCGAGGATAACCAGATCCGAATTGTGCAGGCCGCCGATCTTGTTGTTGAGGCCGGTCAGCCCCGTCGTCAGCCCCGACAGATGCCCGCCCGACTTCATCGCCTTGGCGGCCATGTGGACGGCCCGGGCGGCAGCAGCGCTGAAATCGATCGCCGCGCCCGAGACATCGCCGGTCTCGGCGACCCGGTAGAGGGCTTCCTCGGCCGCCTCGATCTGCTGCATCGGCGCGACCTCGGCCGAGGTGTCGGTCGCCCGCTGGACGAGATCGGCGCCAACCAGGGCCAGGGCGCGAAGCAGCGCCAGATCGTAGATCTGCCGGGCGCAGTCCCGCGCGGCGATCAGCACCGATGGATCCTCGGTGAGCCGCAGCAGATAGGCGGGCCCGCCCAGTTCGGCGAGCGCGGCATCCGCCTCGAACAGGGGCCTCAGCGTCACCGGATTGGCGACCATCGACTGGTCCGCGAGGCGCCGGATCTGCGCGAAGATCCGGCCGTGGAGCGGTTCGTAGAAATGCTCGTCCCGCAGCGCGAGCGGAATTTCCTCGAGCAGCCTGTTCTCCAGCAGAAGCGCGCCCAGCAGCGCCTTTTCCGCCTCGATGTTGGCAGGCGTGCGTGCGGCTTCCGGGCCGGCAGGCGCGATCAGCGACAGGGCGGGCAGCGTGGCCATCCCGCCAACATGCGCCACCGCGGCCCGCCGGCCAAGAGGGCCGCCCTGCCTTTGCGGCGAACCAAGCTGTGGGTCCGCTGGGGACAAGTCGGCGCGATCAGCCCGGCGCGGGCAGCATCAGACGAAAATATTGTTGCGAGCGAATATCATTTGCTCTACCCGCCGCGCGTTGCAACTGAGAATGGATTGCAGAACAGATCATGCCCCAGCCCGTTCGACCCACGCTTCTGAAAGCCCTGATGACCCCGGCCCTTCTCGCCGGCGCGCCCGCCGGCGCTGCCGATTTCGCGGATGCCGCCACCGCTGACAGCGCCGGAGACATCGTCGTGACCGGCTATCGCGCCGAGGGTTTGAGCGACATCCGCTCCCCGCTCGCCCTTCTCGACACCCCGGTTGCCGCCGCCGTCATCACCGACGAGCTGCTGGCCCAGCAGGGGCGCCGGACGCTTCGCGACGCACTTCGCAACATATCGGGAATCAGCTTCCAGGCCGGCGAGGGCAATCCGCCAGGCGGCGGCGACAGCTTCTCCATCCGCGGCTTCTCGGCGCGGGACGACATCTTCGTCGACGGGATCCGCGATCCGGGCAACTATTTCCGGGACCCTTTCAACGCCGACCGGATCGAAGTCACCAAGGGGCCGGGTTCGGCCTTTGCTGGCCGCGGCAACATCGGCGGCACGGTGAACATCGTCACCCGCCAGCCGGTGCTCGAGACGCGCGCCGCGTTCGAGGCGGGCGTCGGGACTGCCAGCTTCCTGCGCGGCACCGCCGACATCAATCTGGTGCTGGCCCGCGACCCGGGCCTCGCCGTCCGGATCAATGCGCTGGGCCATCGCAATGACGAGCCGGGCCGCGATGTCGCACGCAGTGAACGCTGGGCGATCAACCCGGTGGTCGGCCTCGGAATCGGAGGTCCCGTGAGATTGACCCTGGGCTGGTTCCACATGGAACAGGATGACCAGCCGGACATGGGCATCCCCAACGCCCGTAACCGCAGCCTTGCCGGAACTCCGTTCGCCGGCCGGCCCGCGCCCGTCGACCGGCGTAACTATTATGGCTATTCAACCGACTTCCGCGAGGGGAAGACGGACATCTTCACCGCTGCCGCCGACGCCCGTCTGTCAGACGCCGTCAGCCTGCGGAACGTCAGCCGCTGGGCGCGCGTGCGCTATGACCAGGAGGCCTCGTCGCCGCGCTTCATCGGCAATCCGACGACGATCGACGCTTCGACCGAGGCGGTCGGCAACCGCAAGCCCCGCCGCCAGCTCGACACGCTGCTGACCAACCAGACCCAGCTTTCGATCACCGCCGGGCCTGAGGGGTTCCGACACAATCTCGCCGTCGGGATCGAGTTCGTGGACGAAGTCACCCAAAATCGCCGTCAGCTCGATGCCGACGGCCCGCGGATGAACCTGCTCCGGCCGGTGCTGCAGGCGGCCCCTCCCATCCCCTTCAACGGCACGAGCGCGCGGATCGACGTGGAGACCATCAGCCTGTGGGCCTTCGACACGGTCGAGCTTGGCGAGCGGCTAATCCTGCGCGGTGGCGTCCGCTACGATGATGTGAAGAGCCGCGTTCGCGGGTTCGATCCGCTCGGAATCGCCCCGGCCTATCGGACCGACCTGTCGATCACCGACCGGGCCTGGAGCGGCAATCTCGGCCTTGTGGTCAAGCCGGTGCCCAATGCCAGCCTGTTCATCGCCTGGGGCACCGCCTTCGAACCCTCGGCCCGCGCGGAAATCGTCCAGATCGCCGGTGGTAACAACAACCCGCCCGTCACGCCGGGGGCATTTCAGGTGGGCCCGGAGCGCAGCCGGGCGTTCGAGGGCGGCGCCAAGCTCGATCTGCTGGGCGGCCAGCTCAGCCTCTCGGGCACGCTGTTCGAGATCACCCGAACGAACGCGCGGACACCGGGCGTCAACCCGGGCGACCCGCCCGTCGTGCTGGAAGGCCGGCAGCGGGTTCGAGGCGCCGAGTTTCAGGCGATCGGCAACCTGACCCAAGCCTGGCAGGTCTTCGCAAACTATACCTATCTTGACGGCCGGGTCACCCGCTCGAACATTCCCGCCCAGGTCGGCCTGCGGCTGGACAACAGCCCGGAACATTCAGCCAGCGGCTGGACCGCCTATGAAATCCTTCCCGGGCTGAAACTGGGGGGCGGCATCCAGCATGTCTCGAGCCGCCGATCCGACATCCCGGCGAGCCTGACGACCGGCAACATCGTGGTGACCGTTCCGCCCTACACGGTGCTCGATGCCTTTGCCGAATGGCAGATCACGCCGGCTGTTGCCCTGCGCGCCAATGTCTACAACCTGGCTGACGAGGTCTATTTCCAGTCCTTCAACAGCGCCCAGTCCATTCCCTCCCCCGGTCGCTCCGCCATCCTGACGCTGGCCATCAGCCGCTGAAGACGGCAGGGGGAGGCGATGTTTCTCGAGATCCCCCTGCTGACGCCGGACGAGGTCCGCGGCATGGCAGAGACTTTGCACCGCGCGCCCTGGGCGGACGGGCGAGCGACGGCCGGCTATCAATCGGCACTGGCCAAGCACAACAGCCAGTTGCCTGAGGATTGCGAGGCGGCCCGCGCGCTCGGCGCCGAGGTGCTGGCTGCGCTCGGCCGGTCCCTGCTGTTCCAGGCGGCGGCGCTGCCCGCGCGGATCTTTCCGCCGCTGTTCAACCGCTATGCGGACGGGGACCGGTTCGAGACGCATGTGGACAACGCGATCCGGTCGCACGCAAGCGGGCTTCGGATCCGCACCGACCTGTCGGCCACCCTGTTTCTGGCGGATCCTGACAGCTATGCGGGTGGCGAGCTGATCGTCGAGGAGGGCGCGGGCGAACGCCGGTTCAAGCTGCCGGCCGGGCACCTGCTGCTCTACCCTGCCACCACGCTTCATGCCGTAGCCCCCGTCACCCGCGGCGTGCGTCTGGCCAGCTTCTTCTGGGTGCAGAGCCTGGTCGCGGATGCCGGCCAGCGCGCGATCCTGTTCGACATCGATGTCGCCATCCAGAACCTGCGCGGCCGGGTGGGCGACACGGATGCGGCGCTGATCGCGCTGACCGGAGCCTACCACAATCTGCTTCGCCAGTGGGCCCGGCCCTGAGCAGCCCGGACAAGCCCTTGCGTTGCGGCACGCGCTTGGCTAACGGCCGCCACTCGCGCCGGCACACCCTGGAGGTGCCGGGCGCGGTCATTGAAGGATAGGAAACGACATGTCTGAAGTGCTGACGCTCATCGCGGAAGCACGGCCGAGGGCGGGCAAGGGAGCCTCCCGGGCGATGCGGCGCGAAGGCCGCGTTCCGGCCGTGATCTATGGGAACAAGCAGGATCCGCTGGCGATCCACCTCGAGGAAAAGCGGCTGGTGAAGCTGCTCGAGACCGGCCATTTCATGAACTCGGTGCTGGAGATCGAGGTGGATGGCGCCCGCCATCGCACGCTGCCGCGCGACGTGCAGTTCCACCCCGTCACCGACCGGCCGCTGCATGTCGATTTCCTGCGCGTGGCGGCCGACTCGCTCATCACCGTCAATGTCCCGGTCCGCTTCGAGAATGAGGGCGCGTCGCCCGGCCTGAAGCGCGGCGGCGTGCTGAACGTGGTGCGCCACGAGATCGAGATCCGCTGCCCGGCCGATTCCATCCCCGACGACATCGTCGTCGACGTGACCGGATTCGATGTCGGCGAATCCATCCACATCTCGGCGGTGAAGCTGCCGACCGGGGTTCAGCCGGTGATCGACCGCGACTTCACCATCGCGACGATTGCGGCGCCGTCGGGTCTCAAGAGCCAGGAGGCCGCCGAGGCCGAGGCCGAAGCCAAGTCGGACTGAGGATGCTGGTCTTCGCCGGGCTGGGCAATCCCGGCCCGGCCTATGCCGGCCAGCGCCACAATGTCGGCTTCATGGCCGTGGATTCGATCCACCGCGCCCATGGATTCGCGCCATGGAAGTCCCGCTTCCAGGGCCTCGCCGCCGGGGGTCGGCTGGGCGATGCGCGCGTCCTGCTGCTGAAGCCGATGACCTTCATGAACGAAAGCGGCCGATCCGTGGGCGAGGCGCTGCGCTTCCACCGGCTGGGCGCCGACGCGCTGACCGTCTTCTATGACGAGCTGGATCTCGAGCCCTTCCGCGTGAAGGTGAAGACCGGTGGCGGCACCGCCGGCCACAATGGCATCCGCTCGATCGCAGCACATGTCGGGCCGGATTTCCGCCGCGTGCGGATCGGGATCGGCCATCCGGGCGACAAGGCGCGGGTCACACCACATGTGCTGGGCAATTTCGCAAGGGCGGAACTGCCCGCGCTCGAGGCGATGCTGGCCGACATCGCCGACTTGGCCCCGCTGCTGGCGGCCGGCGACGATGCGCGCTTCATGAGCGATCTGGCGCTCCGCCAGCAGAAGGAGGTCTGAGATGGGTTTCCGCTGCGGGATCGTGGGCCTGCCCAACGTCGGCAAGTCGACCCTGTTCAACGCGCTCACCGAGACGGCGGCAGCGCAGGCCGCCAACTATCCCTTCTGCACCATCGAGCCCAATGTCGGCCAGGTGGGCGTGCCCGACGCGCGGCTCGCCACCATCGCGCGGATCGCCGGCTCGGCCAAGGTGATCGAGACCCAGCTGGGCTTCGTCGACATCGCCGGCCTCGTTCGCGGCGCGTCCAGGGGTGAGGGGCTGGGCAACCAGTTCCTGGCCAACATCCGCGAGGTGGACGCAATCGTCCATGTGCTGCGCTGCTTCGAGGATCCGGACATCACCCATGTGGAGGGCCGGATCGATCCGGTGGCGGACGCCGAGACGGTCGAGACGGAGCTGATGCTCGCCGACCTCGAGAGCCTCGAGCGGCGCGTGCCCGCGCTTCTCAAGAAGGCGCAAGGCGGCGACAAGGAAGCGAAGGTGGCGGCAAGCGCGCTCGGCCACGCGCTCGAGCTGCTGCGCGCCGGCAAGCCCGCCCGCCTCGCCGAGCCGGCTGACGCCGAGGCGGCGCGCCACCTGCGCCAGGCGCAGCTGCTGACGGCCAAGCCGGTCCTCTATGTCTGCAATGTCGAGGAAGCCGCCGCCGCGAGCGGCAACGCCCATTCGGCCCGCGTGGAAGCGATGGCCACCGCCCAAGGGGCCGGCGCCGTCGTCATCTCGGCGGCGATCGAGGCCGAGATCGCAACCCTGCCCGCCGACGAGCGCGCCGCCTTTCTCGGCGCGCTCGGCCTGGCCGAAACCGGCCTCGCGCGCATCATCCGCGCCGGCTACGACCTGCTCAATCTCCTCACCTTCTTCACCGCCGGCCCGAAGGAAGCGCGGGCCTGGACGGTCGAGCGCGGTGCGACGGCCCCGCAGGCCGCCGGGATCATCCATTCGGACTTCGAGGCGAAATTCATCCGCGCCGAGACCATCAGCTACGCCGACTATGTGGCGCATGGCGGCGAGGCCGGCGCGCGCGAGGCCGGCAGGCTCCGCGCCGAGGGCAAAGCCTATGTCGTGCAGGACGGCGACGTGATGCACTTCCTGCACGGCGCCTGAGCCACGACGGGCGGCCGCGCGGCGCCCGTCAATTGCTGTGGACAGTCAGCCAGACTCGCTCGCGGCCATCCGGCAGGGCCAGCGCCATCATCTGGACATGCCGGTTGTCGCCGTGACGGTCGACCATCCCGCCGCGCACCGCGCGGCCGGCGGCTGGTGGCTTGACCCACCAGTCAAGGCCCGGGCCGCGCAGGGGCATGGCTGCGTCGTCACCGACCGTCAGCTCGACACCAAGCCGGCCCGCGAAAACCGTCACTTCCTCGGCTGGCGCCTCGAACCGAAGGTAGAAGGCCTGGTCGATCCCGCGCTCGCCGGCCGCGTGCATGTCCCGCGCGGACGGAGGCAGCCGCTCGCCCAGGAAGATTTCCACGTCCGCCACCGCCACATCATCCGGCGCCATCGCCTGCTCCTTCCGGTCGGCAGCCGGGCCGCAGGCCGCCAGCAGCAGGACCAGTCCGGCAATCCCCAACCGGTCGGGCCAGAGCTGTGGGGCCAAGCTACGCATCCCAGCATATCTGACCGAAGACCAAGCGCCGGCACAAGCCCCTCAGGGCCGAATGGTGACCGGATCCAGCCGCGTCGTGCCGCGAACCTCATATTCCTGCGCGAGGCCGGCCTCGTGCAGACGCCCCAGCTGTCGGTCGTTGACGGTGATTCCCGCGATTGTGACGGCCTTGCCTTCGTCCCAGTTGTAGCGGTTGAAGATGTGGCGGTTGGCTTCGATGCTGATCACGGGCCGTCCGTTCGAATCAGGACGAATGGTCACTGCGGCTGTATGGGCATAGCTGAAGCCGCCGACGGCAAAGAACCAGTCCTGCGAATCGCTCCTTGTGGCATAGGTGTCGCTGCGCCAGGGCGTGGCGATCTGGAAGGTCATCGGTTGGCCCGACCAGTTGGCAGCGACTGTCGCCTGCGCGACGGCGACCACGTCACGCTGGAAAGCCGCGTCCATCAGGGCAGCGTTGCGCGGCATGTCGGCAGCCATTTGCGCCGGATCCACCCACAGCATCTGCCCGCTGTTGCCGAGATAGTGGCGCATGTGCCGAGCGGCGTTGTTGAGGCCGATCGTGTCGGCGCCATCGGCCACCCGGTAGAAGGTGGATTCCGTTAGATGGTCGCCGAAGGTCGCGGCAACCGTGCCGTGCGCGGCCGATCCGTCGCGCGCGCCTCGGGCTGGCGGCGCGGGATATCCCGGCATGCCGGGGCCCGGCGTAACCTCAACACCTGTCGCCGGCCCGCTGCCGGTCCGCGGACGGATCGTGTCCCGGCCGGTCGTTCGCACACCGTCGCGCGTGTCGGACGCGCGGGCGTCTCGTGCAAGGACGACAGGATCGGTTGCCGGCGCAACGGCGGTGCCGGTGTCGAGGCGCAGCGATGGTCGATCGGCAAGAGGCGGACGGGCAGAGATGGCGAGATCGGCCATGTTGGCGCTCCTTCCTGCAAGCTGCCGACAGGATCTCCTGTGAGAAGGGCGGGCGCTATCGTCGATCCGACTAGATGGTCCCCAGCTCGTCGCGGTCCGCGGGCAGGACATCGCGGCATGGCCTGCCAGCCCGCTTGTCCGGCTATTGTGCGGACAATGATGTGCTGCGGACCGCGAGCGTTCAGGCGATCGGTGACGGAGGGCCTGACCGCTGGCTCACCCTCGCCTGCACGACGGATCTGGTACGGCTAGAGCGCCAGCGCCAGCGCCCCCGGCAGCGGCAGCGGCTGGTGCGTGGCGGCAACCACTACGCCGCCTTTGGCCCGATGCGTGGCAACCACCTCGAGCAGCCGGGCGGCCGACGCCGTGTCCAGCGCCGAGGTCGGCTCGTCGAGCAGCCACAGGCTGGCTCCGCTGGCAATGGTGCGGGCGATCGCGACCCGCTGGCGCTGGCCCGACGACAGCTGCCCGCAGCGCAGGTCGGCCAGCGCCTCGACGCCCATGGCCGCCATCGCGGCGGCGACCGCCCCGCGCGAGACCCCATCCAGGCCGGCCCAGAAGCCGAGTTCGGCGGCAACGCGCCGGTCGGGCTTGAGCGCCGGTTCGCTCGCCAGCAGCGCGGTCGGGAAGGGATTGTCGATCCGTCCGCCCGCCGGCTCCAGCAGGCCGGCGATCACCCGGAGCAGCGTCGACTTGCCGGCGCCGTTCCGGCCCGTCACGACAAGCGCATCGCCCGGCCCCAGGCGAAAGGACAGCCCCTCAGCCAGCCGCCGGCCACCCCGTGCGAGTGTCAGATCCGCGGCCAGCAGGGCATCGGCCGTCATGGTCAGGCTGGCATCCCGCGGACGTCGCAACAGGATTGCCGGGGGCGATCCCGCGTTCCGCCCGAGAAATGGTCGGAGCGACAGGATTCGAACCTGCGACCCCCAGACCCCCAGTCTGATGCGCTACCAGGCTGCGCTACGCTCCGACGTGGGCGGCGGCTTAGGCGAGCAGGCCGGGAATGGCAAGCGCGGCGCCCGGGCCTCACCCCAGGCTCTCCCGGTGCAGGCGCGCCAGCTCGACATAGCCGGCCGCACCGGCGGCATTGCGCGCAACCTCCTCGTCCGAGAGAAGGCGCACGAACTTGGCCGGGCGGCCCAGCCACAGCTCGCGCGGGCCGATGCGCTTGCCCGGGCTCAGCAGCGCGCCTGCGCCGAGCATGCCCTCGGGTTCGATCACGCAGCCGTCCATCACGATGGCGCCCAGCCCGACGAAGCTCCGGTCCATCAATGTGCAGCCATGCACGATCGCCCCGTGGCCCACCAGCACATCCGCGCCGATCGTGGTGGCCGCCAGCGCCCGGGTCACATGCACGATGCTGCCGTCCTGGATGTTGGATCGTGCACCGATGCAGATCGGCATCACGTCGCCGCGCACCACCACATTGTACCAGACCGACGCACCCGGCCCGAGTTCCACGTCGCCGATCAGCTGCGCGCCGGGCGCCACGAAGGCCGTGGGGTCGATACGCGGATGCTGCAGTCCGAAGGGATGGAGCGGCATCAGGGGAACAGCGCCACGGCCTCGAGCCCCATGGTTTCGGGAAGGCCGAACATGACGTTCAGATTCTGGATCGCCTGGCCCGACGAGCCCTTCACCAGATTGTCGATGGCCGCGATCACCAGCGCTCGACCCGCGATCCGGTCGGGAAAGACGTTGACGACGCAGTGGTTCGAACCGCGCACCATCCGCGTGGCGGGCGCCACGCCGTCGGGCAGCAGGTGAACAAAGGGCTCGGCTGCATAGCGGGCCGCGAGCGCCGCCCTGAGGTCGGCCGAAGTGCTGCCGGCCAGCTCGACGGCGATCGTCACCAGCTCGCCGCGGTTCATGGGGACCAGGTGCGGCGTGAAGCTGACGGCGAGCGGAGCCCCGAAGGCGCGGGCCAGCTCCTGCTCGATTTCGGGCATGTGGCGGTGCCGGCCGACGGCATAGGGATGCACGGCTTCGGCCACTTCGGCGAAGAGATGGGCTTCCTTCAGGCCCCGTCCCGCCCCCGACACGCCCGACAGCGCGTTGATCCCGATCGGCTCGGGGCGGATCAGCCCGGCCTGCGCCAGCGGCAGCAGCGCCAGCAGCACGGCCGTCGGGTAGCAGCCGGGGCAGGCGACGAGGCGCGCGTCGGTGAGGCTCTCGCGCGCGAACTCGGTCAGGCCATAGACCGCTTCGGCCAGCAGCGCCGGCGCCGGATGCGTGACGCCATACCATTCGCCATAGGTTTCGGCGTCACGCAGCCGGAAGTCGGCCGACAGGTCGATGACCAGCGGACCCTCGAGCGTTGCGATCAGCTCGGCCGAGGCGGCGTGCGGCAGGCAGCCGAACACGGCGTCGATTGAGGCCCAGTCGATCGCGTCGGCGCGCACCAGGGGCGGCAGGCCGGAGGCGCTGGCGAAGTGCGGCCAGATGTCGGCCATGGTCTGGCCGGCCTTCTGGTTGGCGGCAAGCGCCCTGACCTCGATCGCGGGATGGCCAAGCGCGAGGCGCACCAGGTCGGCCCCGGTGTAGCCCGAGGCTCCGAGCACCGCGATACGGATCGGCCGGCCCATGATGCTGTCGCCTAGCTCCCGCCGCCCGGCCACTTCAAGGTGGGGAGAACCGAGGCGAAGCCGTCCGTCCAGGGTTCGAGGCCGCGCCGGTTGGCGAGCGGCAGCCAGTAGCTGCTGTCGCCGGTGGCTTCGGTAAAGCGGGTCATCGCGGCCTCGTCGGCGGCAAGCGCGACCCAGATCGAGCCATTGTACCCCATCGCCCGGTCGTTCGCGTCCGGATCCCAGGCGCGGCGGCGCGCCGAAAGCTCCATCGATCGGGCGATCGCCGACACCACCGGCTCCAGATCGAGGAAGCGGTTGGAGATGTGGAGCACCAGCACCCCGCCGGGGGCCAGCGCGCGGCGATAGGTCTCGAAGGCTTCGCGCGTCAGCAGGTGCAGCGGGATCGCGTCCGACGAGAAGGCGTCGACGACCAGCAGGTCGAAGCGCCCGGCCGGTTCCTCGGCCAGCTTCAGCCGCGCGTCGCCGACGACGATGCGCGCGTCGGGCTTGCACTGGCTGACGAAGCTGAACGCGCGCGGATCGGTTGCCAGATCGACCATCAGCGGGTCGATCTCGAAGAAGGTCCAGTCCTGCAAGGGCGTCGCGTAGCAGGCGAGGCTTCCGGTGCCGAGGCCGACGACGGCGATGCGCGCATCCTCACCGAACAGCTCGGGCGAGGCCTGCATCGCCTTCCCGACGCCCGACAGGGGGGCATAATAGGTGAGCGGCTGGCGCGACCGCGCCGGATCGAGCGACTGGGCGCCGTGCAGCGTCGTGCCGTGCAAGAGCCGGCGGGTGTTCGTGCTCTGGACATTCTCGATGGTGTAGATGCCGAAGAAGCTGCGCTGGCGGGCGCGCTCGATGGTGGAGACATCGATCTGCTGCCAGCCGCCCAGGCCCAGCATCAGGTGGAGGAGAATCCAGCTGAAGAGGAGGGGGCGGCCGATGGCGAGGAGCGCGAGCCCCGCCATCAGCACCAGCGCCGCGACATGCTCGGGCGCCGGATCGAGCGGGTTGAAGCCCGCCCCCAGCCACCAGCCGAGCGCCAGCACCAGGGCCGGGGTCAGGATGCGCAGCGCGCGAGCCTGCCAGCGGTTGCCGCGCCACAGGGCCGCGACCCAGGGCGCGAGCGGCCGCGCCGGCACCAGCAGGGCGGCGGCCAGCAGCAGGATGGGGTGTTCATAGACCCAGTCGAACAGCAGCGGCGCGATGAGGCCGGCGAACAGCCCGCCGAGCATGCCGCCCAGCGCCATCCAGATGTAGAAGCCCGTGAGCTGGGCGGCGGCCGGCCGGTCGCCGGCGAGCGTGCCATGGAGCGCGGTCGCCACCACGAACAGCAGGATGAGACCCAGCAACCCGAGGATGGTGGCGGCAAGGCCGTGCAGCAGCAGCGTCGCCGGCCCGAAGGCCAGCAGCGCGAAGGGGGCAGCGAACACGGCGAAGCGCGTGGCCCGGGGGCCGGCGGCCGAGAAGACGAGGATGAAGCTGACGAGATAGACGGCGAGCGGCAGCACCCACAGCAGAGGCATCGCCATGATGTCGGTCGTCAGATGCGTCGTCGTCGAGATCATGAGGCCCGACGGCACGGCGGCGAGCAGCAGCCAGTGGAGGCGGCGGCCCCAACCGACCGGCCGGGCGTTCCTCGGGCTGACGGCATCGGGCACCATCGCCGGCGCGCGGGGCCCGAGCGCCAGCACCAGCCAGCTTGCGGCCGCGATACCGGCCAGCAGCAGCAGATAGCCGGCCGACCAGAACGCCTGCTGGGTGCCGAGCGCCGTCAGCGGCTCCAGCAGGAAGGGATAGGCGATGAGCCCGCCGAGTGACCCGGCGTTGGACGCGGCATAGAGGAACCAGGGGCTTGCGGCGTCAGGGTCGGGCGAGCGGGCGAACCAGGCCTGCATCAGCGGCGCCTGTGACGCGACCGCCACGAACACCGGCCCGATCGAGACCGCCAGCAGCTTCAGCAGCCAAAAAGCCGCCCCCTGGCCCGTGACAGGCTCGCCGAGCTCGGCGAGCCCGATGGGAAGCGTCAGCGCCGCGAGTGCGAACAGGCCGAGGTGGGTTACCGCCTGGGCCCGGAAGGACAGGCGCTGGAGGCCATGGGCATAGAGATAGCCGGCCAGCAGCGCCGCCTGGTAGAACAGCATCGCCGTGTTCCAAACGCTCGGCGACCCGCCCAGCACCGGCAGCACCGCGCGCGCGAACAGCGGCTGCACCAGGAACAGGAGGAAGCTGCCGAGGAACACGACGGCCACGAACAGCGGCCTGAGCAGCGCCGCCCGCGCGTCGGGGGCGACACCGGCGGCGAGCGTCATGCGAAGAGCGCAGCCTGCGCCGGCCGCCAGCCCTCGTGCGCCAGCAGCCAGGCCTTGCGCTCAAGCCCGCCGGCATAGCCGGTGAGCGACCCGTCGGCGCCGATCACGCGGTGGCAGGGGATGGCAATCGCAATGGGGTTGCGGGCGTTCGCCGTGCCGACGGCGCGCGCGTTCGGGCCAGGCCCCGAGGCCGCGCCGCCCAGCGCCCGGGCGATGTCGGCGTAGCTTCGTGTCTCGCCCGGCGGGATGCGCTGAAGCTCGGCCCAGACGGCCTGCTCGAAGGCAGCGCCAGCCGGCGCAAGCGGCAGACCATCGAGCGCCGCGAGATCACCGGCGAACCAGTCGGCAAAGGCCCGGGCAAGATGGGCCGGGGCGGGCTCGCCCGGTGCCTCGGCCACGAAGCGCGCGTGGGTCAGCCGCGCGTTCGCATCCAGTTGGAGCGCCATCGGACCCAGCGGAGTCGGGATGCCGAGCGCGCTCATGCCGGGACGCCATAGAGGTCGAAGGCGTCCGCATCCTCGATCCGGGCCCGCACGATGTCGCCGGGCCGCACGGCCGGCGCGTCGCGCAGCAGCACCCGGCCGTCGATGTCGGGCGCGTCGGCCTTGCTGCGGCCGGTGGCCCCGCCGTCGCCATCGGCCTCGTCGATCAGCACCTCGATGGTCGAGCCGATCTTTGCCGAAAGCTTGCGGGCGGAGATGGCGGCGGCGTGCGCCATGAAGCGGTCGCGCCGCTCCTCGCGCAGCTCGCGCGGCAGCTGGCCCGGCAGCGCGTTCGCCGCCGCCCCCTCGACCGGCTCATAGGCAAAGCAGCCCACCCGATCGAGCTCAGCCTCGTCCAGCCAGTCGAGCAGGTGCTGGAAATCGGCCTCGGTCTCGCCCGGAAAGCCGGCGATGAAGGTGGAGCGGATGGCAAGATCGGGCACGGCGGCGCGCCAGGCCTTGAGCCGGTCGAGCACCCGGGCTTCGTTCGCCGGCCGGCGCATGGCCTTCAGCACGGCGGGCGCCGCATGCTGGAAGGGAATGTCGAGGTAGGGCAGGATGAGACCCTCGGCCATCAGCAGGATCAGCTCGTCGACATGGGCGTAGGGGTAGACATAGTGCAGCCGCACCCAGGCCCCCAGCCGGCCAAGCTCGCGCGCAAGATCGGTGATGTGGGCGCGGATGCCGCCGAAGCTCGCGTGCTTCAGGTCGCGCCCGTAGGCCGAGGTGTCCTGGGCGATGACCAGCAGTTCCTTCGTGCCGGCGGCCACCAGCTTCCCGGCTTCCTTCAGGATGGCGTCCGGCCGGCGCGAGTCGAGTCGCCCGCGAAGCTGGGGGATGATGCAGAAGGCGCAGGCGTGGTTGCAGCCCTCCGAGATCTTCAGATAGCTGTAGTGCCGCGGGGTGAGCTTGAGGCCCGTTTCCGGGACCAGATCGACGAAGGGCTCGGCCGGTTGCGGGACGGCCGCCGTCACGGCGCCGACCACCTGCTCATATTGCTGGGGCCCGGTGACTGCCAGAACCTGCGGGAAGGCCTTCCGGATGCGCTCGGCCTCGACGCCCATGCAGCCTGTCACCACCACCCGGCCATTTTCGGCGACCGCCTCGCCGATCGCCTCCAGGCTTTCCGCCTTGGCACTGTCGAGGAAGCCGCAGGTATTGACGATGACGACATCGGCGCCGGCATAGTCGGGCGAGAGGTGATAACCCTGCGCGCGAAGCGCGGTCAGGATCCGCTCGGAGTCGACGAGCGCCTTGGGGCAGCCGAGCGAGACCATCCCCACCCGCCGGGGGCCTTCGAGAACGCGCGGGCGCTCCATCTCAGGCGGCGTGGCCCAGCTTCATCAGCGCCAGCACCTCGCGCCGGCTGCGCTCATCATCGCGGAACACGCCCATCATCCGGCTGGTCGTCATGGTGACACCCGGAGTCAGCACGCCGCGCGCCGACATGCAGGCGTGGCTCGCCTCCACCACCACGGCGACGCCGCGCGGATCGAGGCCGGCCTGGATGGTGTCGGCGATCTCCGCCGTCAGCCGCTCCTGCACCTGCAGCCGGCGCGCGAAGCCCAGCGCGACCCGCGCCAGCTTGGAAATGCCCACCACCTTGTTGCGGGGGAGATAGGCGATGTGCACCTTGCCGATGATGGGGGCCATGTGGTGCTCGCAGTGCGACTGGAAGGGGATGTCGCGCAGCAGCACGATCTCGTCATAGCCGCCCACTTCCTCGAAGGTGCGCTGAAGGTGCCCGAGCGGGTCTTCCAGATAGCCCTTGAAATATTCGCGATAGGCGCGCGCCACCCGGCCGGGCGTGTCGATCAGCCCCTCGCGTTCGGGATCGTCCCCGGCCCAGCGGATGAGGGTGCGCACCGCGCCGAGCACCTCGGGCGGGATGGCAGCGTCGCGGTCCGCGCCTTCCAGCGGCTCGTCGTCGTCGTGCGTGTGATAGTCGGCCATCGGACCCGCTCGCCTCTTCGGTTATCCCCCGCGCCCAACGCCCGCGAGCCCGCCCCGGTGCCGGATGCAGGGGTCGAACCCGCGACCTTCGGTTTACAAAACCGCTGCTCTGCCAGCTGAGCTAATCCGGCGCCGGAGCTGGGTTCCGCGCCTTAGGGCATCCGCTTGCCCCATGCAACGCGAGCCGCCGCCGCTGCGACCCCCTTGCCGGGCAGGCCTGCGCCTCGCTAACCGGCAAGTGGCCGGGGTCGGACCAGGTCAGGGGAAAATCGTGGTCGCCCGGGTTGCCACATGCGCCTATGTCGGGCTGGAGGCCCGGCCCGTCGATGTGCAGGTCCAGCTGTCGTCGGGCCTCGTCAGCTTTCTCATCGTCGGGCTTCCCGACAAGGCGGTGCGCGAGAGCCGCGACCGGGTGACGGCAGCGTTCGCGGCGCTCGGCCTTGCCATGCCGGCGAAGAAGATCACGGTGAACCTGGCACCGGCCGACCTCGAGAAGGCCGGCTCCCACTATGACCTGCCGATCGCGCTCGGCCTGCTCGCGGCCATGGGCATCCTCGATCCCGAGGCGCTCGCCCAGTATCTGGCGGTCGGCGAACTGGCGCTCGACGGGCGCATCACGCCCTCCCCCGGCGTCCTTCTGGCCGCCGTCCATGCCCGTGGCGCCGGCCTTGGCCTCATCTGCCCCGGCGCCCAGGGCCCGGAAGCCGCCTGGCTCGCCGGCGGGCATGGCCTCGAGGTGGTGGCCGCCCCCGACCTGCTGGCACTGGTGCGGCATCTGAAGGGGGAAGCGCTGCTGTCCCCGCCGGACCCGGCCGGCCTGGAGGCCCGCCCTTTCGACGGCCCCGACCTGGCGGACGTGAAGGGGCAGGAGGTTCCCAAGCGCGCGCTCGAGATCGCGGCTGCCGGCGGCCACAACCTGCTGATGGTGGGCCCGCCGGGAGCCGGCAAGTCGATGATGGCGGCCGCCCTTCCCGGCATCCTCCCCGAGCTGTCGGCAGCCGAAGCGCTGGACGTCGCGATGATCGCCTCGCTCGCCGGGCCGCTGGAGGGCGGGCGCATGCCGCGCCACCGGCCGTTCCGCGCGCCCCACCACTCGGCCTCGATGGCGGCCCTGGTGGGGGGTGGGTCGCGCGCAATGCCCGGCGAGGTCAGCCTCGCCCATCTGGGCGTCCTGTTCCTCGACGAACTGCCGGAGTTCCAGCGCCCCGTCCTCGACGCGCTGCGCCAGCCGCTGGAACGCGGAGTTGTGGAGGTGGCGCGGGCGGCGCGCCATGTCACCTACCCGGCGCGCGTGCAGCTGGTCGCGGCCATGAACCCGTGCCGCTGCGGGCATCTGGCCGATGCCGCGCTGGCCTGCGCGCGGGCGCCGCGCTGCGCTGCCGACTATCAGGCCCGCCTGTCCGGCCCGCTTCTCGACCGCATCGACCTGACGGTCGACATCGAACCGGTCAAGGCCGCCGATCTCGCCCTGCCGCCGCCGGCCGAACGCAGCGCCGATGTCGCCGCCCGGGTCGCCGAGGCCCGCGCCCGCCAGGCCCGGCGCTATGCCGGAACGCCCGCCCGCTGCAACGCCGAGGCCGACGGGCGTCTCCTGGAGACGGAGGCCCTTCTTGACGCCGAGGCGCGGGCGCTGCTGCACCGCGCCGCCGAGGCGATGCGGCTGACAGCGCGCGGCTGGACCCGCACCCTGCGGGTGGCGCGCACCATCGCCGACCTCGCGGGCGCCGAGGCCACGGGCCGCGCCCATGTCGCCGAGGCGCTCGGCTTCCGCCGCCGGCCGCCGGTGCCGGCGGCGGGCTGACCCCTCGCTTCGCCACCCGGGCTCGGCTAGTCTGGCGGGCGGGGAGTGTGGGGATGGGTCAGCTGATCACGGCATTCGAGGCGGCTGTGGCTCCGCTCGTCGGGCCGCTGGCGGCCGCCCATGGGGAACCGTCGGCGCCGGTCGCGGCCGCATGGTCGGCAGCAGGCCGGACCTGGCTCGGCGCGCTGGCGCTGCACGCCGCCCGCGGCGACTCCTCGGCGCTGGTGAAACGCGCGGCTGCGCTGTTCGACAATGGAAATCCGATCGACGGGGCGGCCGAAACCCTGACCGATACGGCGGCGCGCCAGCGGCTGGCGGCGGCCGGCGAGTTGCTGGCGGCCGACCTGATCGGCCCCCAGCTGGCGCCAATTGCCAGCCGGATCGCCAGCCTGACGGCGGCCCGGGGCGAGACGGTCGCCTCCATTCTGGCGCTCGCCGGGCCGCTGGCGCTCGGCACGGCGGCGCGCGCGCTGGGCGCCGATCGCTCGCCGGGCGCGATCGCCGCCCTCATCGACTCCGAACGGGAGTCGCTGGTCGCCAGCCTGCCGCCCGGGATCCGGCCCCTGCTGGCGCCGGTGGGCGTGGCCGCGGCCGAAGCCCGGCCGGCGGCGCCGGGCAGCTGGATTCCCTGGGCTGCCGCCGCGGCGCTGGCGCTGCTGGCGCTGCTGGGAGTTCGCGGCTGGCTCGACCGGCCGATGCCGGCGCCGGCGCCCACCCCGGCCGGACAGCCGATGGTGACGGCCGCGCCGGGTATGGCCAAGGAGCTGGTGCTGCCGGATGGCGCCGTCCTCGTCCTCATGCCCGGCACGGCCGCTTTCGAACTGGCCCGCTTTCTGGACGGAACCGACGCCGGCCCCCGCCGAATCGCGTTCGAGCCGCTGGCCTTCGGGCCGGGCGAGCGCCGCCTCGGGCCGGAGGCCGAACGCTCGGTCCGCGCCGTGGCCGCCGTGCTCTCGGCCTTCCCGCTGGCCCGGGTCACGATCATCGGCGAAAGCAGTGCCGGGCCGGATGCAGCGCAGGCACTCGCCCGCTCGGCGCGGCAGGCGAAGCTTGTCGAGCTGGAACTGGCGGCGGCCGGTATCGCGCCGGAGCGGCTGTCAAGCGAGGGCCAGGGTCATGGCGGCGCTCCGCCAGGCCAGGCGCAGGCCACACCGGGCGACAGGCTGGCGCTGATCGCGGCTCGGGGCTAGCGTCTGTACAGAGACAGGGGGATCACGATGGCCTTGATGTTCCAGCCGATCCGGAAATACGCCAGCTTCTCGGGCCGGGCCCGGCGCCTGGAATATTGGCTGTGGCAGTTGTTCCTGGCCGCGGTGGTGAGCGCCCTCTATCTGTGGATCCTCACCGCGCTCGGCGGGCTTCCGCCCATGAGCGGCGATCCTGCGGCTGACCAGGCGGCCTTCAACGCCGCTCTCGCCGGAAGCCCGGTGGCCGCGCTGCCGCTGTTCGCGCTTCTGGGCTTCTCGCTCTTCGTCTTCCTGCCGTCGATAGCGGTCTCCGTCCGCCGGCTGCACGACAGCAACAAGTCGGGCTGGTGGATCCTGCTCGGCCTCACCGGGATCGGCAGCCTGGTGCTGCTGATCTTCTACCTGCTGGATGGAACGCGCGGGCCCAACCGCTTCGGACCCGACCCCAAGGGCCGGGTGGCGCCGACCGGCTGATCCGCAAGGGGCCCGCCGGCTCAGCCCCGGCGGATGCGAACAGGCAGCTGCCGGTAGCCGTGCACGAACGAGGAATAGACGCGCACCGGCTCGCCCACGACCTCGACCGACAGCTGGCGCTTCTGCATTTCCGACAGCAGGATCGAGATCTGCAGTTCGGCCAGACGGGCGCCGACGCAGCGGTGGATCCCGAAGCCGAACGACAGGTGCCGGCGCGCATTCGCCCGGGCCGGGTCGAAGGTGTCGCCATCGGGAAAGACGCCCTCGTCGCGGTTCGCCGACAGATACCACAGGATGATCTTCTCGCCGGCGCGGATCCGCTGGCCCGCCACCTCGGCATCCGCGATCGCGGTGCGGCGCATGTGGGCAAGCGGTGTCTGCCAGCGGATCAGCTCGGACACGCCGTTGGGAATGAGCGCGGGATCGGCCATCAGCCTCGCCCAGCCGGCCGGGTGCAGCTTCTGCACCATCGCCGCCCCCGTCATGGTGTTGCGCGTGGTGTCATTCCCGCCCACGATCAGCAGCACCAGATTGCCCAGATATTCCTGCGGAGTCATGTTCCGCGTGGCCTCAGAATGGATCATCATCGAGATGAGGTCGGGCCGCGGTTCCTTCTTGGCCCGGTCGTTCCAGATCTCGGTGAAACAGGCCGCCATCTCGAACAGGACCTGCCAGCGCTGCTGGTTCTTCGCCTCGTCCTCGATCGCCTCGAAATCGGTCGCCGTGTCCGACCATTTGGTCAGCAGCCGCCGGTCGGCCCAGGGGAAGTCGAACAGGATGGCGAGCATCCCCGTCGTCAGCTCGATCGAGACGCGGTCCACCCAGTCGAACGTCTCGCCTTCGGGCAGGCTGTCCAGCAGTTCGGCCGTGCGCCGGCGGATGTCGGGCGTGTGGCGGAGCATCTCCGCCGGCGTGAAGGCAGGCGCCACGGTCCGGCGCTGGCCGGTGTGTTCGGGCCGGTCCATGGCGATGAACATCGGCATCTCGGGCTCGTCCAGACGATCCTCGGGCCGGTCGGCGATGGTGATGCCGCCGCGGTGCCAGGCCGAGGAGAAGATGTCGGGCCGGCCCTCCACTTCCATGATCTCCCGGTGGGTCACGACCGACCAATAGGGCCCATAGATGGATTCCGGGCACCAGTGGAGCGGCCCGTGGCGACGAAGCTCGGCGAACTTGGGTAGCACTGTGTAATCGAGCCACGGCTGGGGCGCCCCCACATCGAGGACATCGAGCGGCAGGGCCGCCGCCGTTGCCAGGGTCGCCATCGCGCTTGCCTCCCGCTTGTCTTGTCGCGAGCTGAGCCTAACTCAGATGCCGGAGCTGTCAAGCGTTTGCGGAGCGCTACTCCGCAAACTTGCGGTCACCCGATGCCGGCACGGGCTGCGGGGCTGCCCGGCCCTCTCGGGCCTCGCGGTCCATCTCCCACTTGGAGACGACCGCCGCCGCGATCGAATTGCCGATGGCGTTGGTGGCCGACCGCCCCATGTCGAGGAAGTGATCGACGGCGAGGATCAGGACCAGGCCGGCGGCCGGCAGGTCGAGGAAGGTGAGCGTGGCGGCGATCACCACCAGGCTGGCGCGCGGCACGCCGGCAATCCCCTTGGATGTCACCATCAGCAGCGCCAGCATCGCCAGCTGCTGGGCGACCGTGAACTCCACCCCATAGGCCTGGGCGATGAACATCACCGCGAACACGCAGTACATCATCGAGCCGTCGAGGTTGAAGCTGTAGCCGAGCGGCAGCACGAAGCTCGAGATGCGGTTGGGAATGCCGAACCGGTCGAGCGCGGCGAGGATCCGGGGATAGGCGGCCTCGGAACTCGCAGTGGAAAAGGCCAGCAGGAACGGGTCCTTCACTTCCGAGACGAGGCGCAGCGTCTCGCGCGCGCCGATCACGAAGCTGCAGGCGATGAAATTGAAGGCGATCAGCAGGATCAGCGTCAGGTAGAAGCCGCCCATGAACAGGCCGTAGGTGCCGATCACCGACAGGCCCTGCACGGCAATCGTGGCGGCGACGGCCGCGAACACCGCGGGCGGGGCGAAGAACATCACATAGTGGGTAATCTTCAGCATCAGCGCCATCAGCGCCTCGGCGCCCCTGAGCAGCGGCCTGCCGGTCTCGCCGATGGCCGCCAGCGCGATCCCGGCGAAGACCGAGAAGACGACGATCTGCAGGATCTCGTTGTTCGCCAGCGCCTCGAACACCGAGCGCGGCACCAGATGGGTGATGAAGTTCCTCAGTGTGAACTTGTCGGTCGCGACTCCGGTGCTGGCATCCGTCGGCGGCAGCGCCAGCTGCAGGCCGGCCCCGGGCTCCAGCCACTGAACGACGAACAGACCGATGAACAGCGCCACGACCGAGGTGCCGAGAAACCAGGCGATCGCCCGGCTGCCGATCCGGCCCAGGGCAGCCACATCGCCCCCCATGTGCCCGATGCCCGAGACCAGCGCCGAGAGAACCAGCGGCGCGATGATCATCTTGATGAGGCGCAGGAACACGTCGGTCACAATGGACAGCCCGTCGGCCACCTCGCGGGCTTCCTCGGGCGTCATCCGCTGGTTGACGAGGAAACCGGTGACAAGCCCCAGCGCCAGCGCGCCCAGGATCCACCAGGTCAGTCTTCTCGCCATGGCCCGCGGCCCTGCCAGCACATCGGGGGGCATGCAAGCCGGGCCGCTGCCCGGATTCGTCAGGCCGCCTTCACGAGCGCCCGGCGTCGCCGGTCGAAACTCGACGGGATCCCCATCGCCTCGCGATATTTGGCGACCGTTCGGCGCGCGAGATCATAGCCTTCCTGCTTCAGCAGCTCGACCAGCTTGTCGTCGGACAGGGGCCGGAGCGGCGGCTCGCTCTCGATCAGCGCCTTCAGCCGCTGGCGTACCACCTCGGCCGAGGCGTCGGCGCCGCCGTCGGCAGCGTGGATCGCCGTCGTGAAGAAATATCTGAGCTCGAAGACGCCGCGGTCGCAGGCGAGATATTTGTTGCTGGTGACCCGACTGACGGTCGATTCGTGCAGGCCCACCTGGTCAGCGATCTGCCGCAACGTCAGCGGGCGAAGCCCGGCCATCCCGCGTTCGAAGAAGTCCCGCTGCGCCTCGACGAGGGCGGTCGCCACCTTCAGGATCGTGCCCGCCCGCTGGTCAAGCGCCTTCATGAGCCAGCTCGCCTGGTTGAGGCACTGGTCCAGGAACTGCCGCTCGGGCCGCGCCCGGCTGTCGCCCAGATGACGCGCGTGGGTCGCGATCCGCGCCTGATACTGGCGGTTGACGACGAGGCGCGGCAGGGTTCCGCTGTTCAGCTCCACCGTCCAGTCGCCGCGCGCCGCGCGCCGGACGAAGATGTCGGGCACAACCGTGATCGTCCGGCCGCCGCCGTGGCGCAGGCCGGGCTTCGGATCATAGCCCCTGAGCTCGCGCAGCATGTCGGCGAGGTCCTCGGCATCGACATCACACAGTCGTCGAAGCGCCGCGAGGTCGCCGCGCGCGACCAGGTCGAGATTGGCGATCAGCCGCGCCATGCAGGGATCGTAGCGGTCTGCTTCCTTCGCCTGCAGGGCGATGCACTCGGCGAGGTCGCGCGCGCCCACACCTGTGGGCTCGAAGGTCTGAACCAGCGCCAGCACGCGGGCCACCTCGGCCTCGGGAATGGCAAGTCGTTCGGCGATGGCCGCGAGCGGCTCGGTCAGATAGCCGGCCTCGTCAATGGCGGCGATGATCTGCAGGGCGATCACCCGGTCCGGGCCGGCCAGCCCCTCGGCCTGGCGCTCCAGCACCTCGGCGAGCGTTGCCTCGTCGGCAGCGATCTGGTCGAAGCCGAAGCCCTCATCCGGGTCCGTGCCGCTGGCGCGGCCGCTGTCGGCGGCGCTGTCATGGTGGAAGCGTTCGGCCAAGAAGTCCACGTCCAGGGTCTCGCCCCGGGCCGCATCGCCCGCGCCGGCCAGTTCGTGATCGAGCCCGGCGGGCGGTTGGTCCCGGTCCGGCACCGTCTCCTCCGCCTGCTGCGACGGCGCATCGCCGCCGTCGTCCGCCAGCTCCAGCAGGGGGTTTCGCTCGAGCTCGGTTGCGATCTCGGCCTGAAGCTCGAGGTTCGAAAGCGTCAGCAGCCTGATCGCCGCCTGCAGCTGCGGCGAGATGACCAGCGTCTGGCTGGTCCTGAGATCGAGCCGGGGACCGAGGCCCATCGCTGTGCCCCCACCGGCCATGTCAGAGGGCGAAATCCTCGCCCAGATAGACGCGGCGCACCGTCTCGTCGCGCACCAGGGCTTCGGGCGAGCCTTCGAACAGGACGCGCCCGTCGTAGATGATGCAGGCGCGGTCCACGATCTCCAGCGTTTCGCGGACATTGTGGTCGGTGATCAGCACGCCGATGTCGCGATCCTTCAGATGGCTGACGAGCGTCCGGATATCGGCGATCGAGATCGGATCGATGCCGGCGAACGGCTCGTCGAGCAGCATGATCGACGGGCTGGCGGCCAGCGCGCGGGCGATCTCGCAGCGCCGCCGCTCCCCGCCGGACAGCGCCATGGCGGATGCGGACCGCAGGCGGGCGATGTTGAATTCACCCAGCAGCTCGTCCAGCCGGCGGGCGCGCGCTGCCGCGTCGGGCTCGGCGACCTCGAGCACGGCGAGGATGTTCTGCTCGACCGTGAGACCCCGGAAGATCGAAGTCTCCTGCGGGAGATAGCCGAGCCCCAGCGCCGCGCGGCGATACATGGGAAGCCGGGTGAGATCGACTCCGTCCAGCAGGATGCGCCCCTGGTCGGGCGCAACCAGACCCATGATCGAATAGAAGCAGGTCGTCTTGCCGGCGCCGTTGGGACCGAGCAGTCCCACGACCTCGCCGCGATGGACCGTCAGGGAGACATCGCGCAGCACCACGCGCCCGTCGTAGGACTTGCCGATCGACACCACGGCAAGCCCGGCGTCCGCCACGCCCGCGCTGACCGGCGGCAAAGGGGGCGGCGTTTCGCGCGCGATGTCAGCAAGGCTTGCCAGCGTCCGACCCCTTCATCCAGCTTCCACGGGCGGCCCCATTGCGCGCCTGCGGAACGGCCAGGCTGCGCAACGAGCGAGTCCCGCTTGGCCCGATTCTTGCTTAAGCGCCGGGCCGGCCGCTTCCTACGCGCCACCGGGTTGCATCGCAAGCGCGGCCGCGAAGGATGGCGCCGATTTGGCGGATTCATGCAATGGGCAGGTGGCCCGGGCACCCAAGAAAAAGGCGGGCCGAAGCCCGCCTTTCCCGACTGCGCCGGAACGCCTGTGCCGACGTCAGGCCGAATAGTACATGTCATACTCGACCGGACTCGGCGTCATCTCCCAGCGGGCGACCTCCTCGTTCTTCAGCTCGATATAGGCATCGATCTGGTCGTCGGTGAACACCCCGCCTCTGGTGAACACGCTGCGGCCCTTGTCGAGCGCGGCAAGCGCCTCGCGCAGCGAACCGCACACCGTCGGCACCTTCTTCAGTTCCCGCGGCGGCAGGTCGTAGAGGTTCTTGTCCATGGCCGGGCCGGGGTGGATCCGGTTCTCGATCCCGTCGAGGCCCGCCATCAGCAGCGCCGAATAGGCGAGATAGGGGTTCGACATCGCGTCCGGGAAGCGGACTTCCACGCGCTTGGCGTTCGCACTGGCGCCATAGGGAATCCGGCAGGAGGCCGAGCGGTTGCGGCTGGAATAGGCCAGCAGCACCGGTGCCTCATAGCCCGGCACCAGCCGCTTGTAGCTGTTGGTCGTGGGGTTGGTGAAGGCGTTCACGGCCTTGGCGTGCTTGATGATTCCGCCGATGAAGAAGAGCGCCGTTTCCGACAGCCCCGCATAGCCCTCGCCGGCGAACAGCGGCTTGCCGCCCTTCCAGACCGACATGTGGGTGTGCATGCCCGACCCATTGTCCTCCTTGATCGGCTTGGGCATGAAGGTCGCCGTCTTGCCATAGGCATGCGCCACCATCTGGACGACATATTTGTAGATCTGCATCCGGTCGGCGGTCTGGACGAGGGTGCCATATTCGAGGCCGAGTTCATGCTGGGCGGCCGCCACCTCATGGTGGTGCTTGTCGCAGGGCAGGCCCATGTCGAGCATCGTCTGCACCATCTCGGCGCGGATGTCGGTGGCGCTGTCCACGGGCGCGACCGGGAAATAGCCGCCCTTGGCGCGCGGCCGGTGGCCGAGATTGCCTTCCTCATAGCTGCGCCCCGAGTTGGTCGGCAGTTCGATGTCGTCGATCGCGTAGAAGCCGCCGGCATAGCCCTGGGCGAACTTCACGTCGTCGAACATGAAGAACTCGGCCTCGGGCCCGACATAGGCGGTGTCGCCGATGCCGGTTCCCTTCAGATAGGCCTCCGCCCGCTTGGCGGTGGCGCGCGGGTCGCGGCCGTAGAGCTCGCCAGTCGAGGGCTCGACGATGTCGCAGAACAGGATCAGCATCGGCGTTGCCGAGAAGGGATCGACATAATGCGCGTCGAGGTCGGGCTTCAGGATCATGTCGCTTTCGTTGATCGCCTTCCAGCCGGCGATCGAGGAGCCGTCGAACAGGAAGCCGTCCTCCAGATTCGCCTCGGCGATGACGCGGCGCGCCATCGTCAGATGCTGCCACTTGCCTTTGGGATCGGTGAAGCGGAGATCGACCCATTCGATCTCCTTGTCCTTGATCAGCTTCAGGATGTCGCTCGGCTTGGTCGTCATGATGATCCTCTTGGCGATGGAGGGGGCTTCAGGTGGGGTCAGATGGCGTCGAGGTCGGTTTCGCCGGTGCGGATGCGGATGGCGCGCTCGACCGGCGTCACGAAGATCTTGCCGTCGCCGATCCGGCCGGTGCGCGCGGCGCTGGCGATCGCCTCGACGACGCGATCGACGAGGCCGTCATCCACCACCACCTCCAGGCGCACCTTGGGCAGGAAATCGACGATATATTCGGCGCCGCGGTAGAGTTCGGTGTGGCCCTTCTGGCGGCCGAAGCCCTTGGCCTCGGTCACGGTGATGCCGGACACGCCGATCTCGTGCAGCGCTTCCTTCACTTCGTCGAGCTTGAACGGCTTGATGACCGCTTCGACCTTTTTCATGATCCGGACAGACTCCCTCGTGGCGGATGCACAGGCCCGCTCCCTGCCCGGGCGGGAGCAAGTCCCGTGCCAAGCCGGTGCAAAGGACCGGGACGCGTGAATGCGGGGGAACTGCCTAAAAGGCAGGCAAGCTGATGCTTTTCGCGGCAGCCTCGGTCGCCCGCGCCACCGCTTCAGCGCGCGTCCGCGTCGGCCGGCGGGATCTCGCCGAGCGCGGTGTCGGGGCTTGCCGGGTCCCAGCCATGACCAGGGCGGAAGATGGTGTCGCGGCCGGCCATCACGTCGCCGCTGGCCACCTGCAGCGCCAGCCGCTCGGAATCGCGGCGGACATATTCCCGCGCGATCGCATCGATCGTCTCGGCCGGGGTACCCAGTTCGGCAAGCGCCATCCGGCCGAGCTCGACCGCGGAATGGAACAGTTCGCGCACCGCAAGATCGATGTCGGCGGCGACGAGCTGCATGTGGTGCAGCCGATCGTGGGCGCGCACCAGGATCCGGAGGTGGGGGAAGGCTTCCCGAACCGCGTCCAGGCGGTGCGGATCCCAGTCGCCGCCGGTCGTGATGATCAGCATCCGGGCCTCGGCAGCGCCGGCCGCGCGCAGCACGTCGGGGCGGAAGCCATCGCCATAATAGACCTTCCAGCCGAACCGGCTGGACTGCTCGATCTGCGACGGACGGGTATCGATCAGCACCACGTCCAGCCCGCGCGCGTGCAGCATCTGGGCCACGATCTGGCCGAAGCGGCCATAGCCCACCACGATCACGCTGCCGGGCTTCGAGCCTTGCGGGCCATCGGGTTCGACGCCCGGAGCAGCAACCGCTTCGTGCCCCAGGAGCCGTTCCCAAATGGCGAGCGCCGGCAGCGTCAGCGCCATCGACAGGATCACGACGGCCGTGAACAGCGACGCGGCCTCGGGCGCGATCAGCAGCCCGGCGGTGGCGGCGGCCAGCACGATGAAGGCAAACTCCCCGCCCTGGGACAGATGCACGCCGATGAGCCCGGAATCGCGCCAGGGCGAACCGAAGGCGCGAGCGAGACCGGCGACGATCGCGAACTTCAGGCCCATCACCACCAGCGTGAGCAGAAGGATCCGCAGCGGCTTGTCGAGCACGACCGCGAGGTCGAGCGTCATGCCGACGGCCATGAAGAACAGCCCGAGCAGAAGGCCGCGAAACGGTTCAATGTCCGCTTCCAGCTCGTGCCGGTAGGGGCTGTCGGCCAGCAGCACGCCGGCAATGAACGCGCCCATCGCCATCGACAGGCCGAGCGACGCCATCAGCAGCGAAGCGCCCAGCACCGTCAGCAGTGCGCCCACCACGAACACATCGCGCGCGCCCGTCATCGCGATCAGCCGGAACATCGGGTTCAGGAGCAGCCGCCCGGCCACCACCAGCCCACCGATGGCCGCCAGCGTCAGCAGGATCAGCTCCCAGCCTTCGCGGGTGTCGGTATCCGGAACACGCGACAGCGCCGTCGTGACCAGCAGCAGTGGCACGATGGCGATATCCTGCAGCAGATGTACCGAGACGATACGTTCGCCCAGCGGCGTGTTGAGCGCGCCCCGGTCCTTCAGGATCTGCACGTCGAGCGCGGTCGAGGACAGCGCCAGCGCCAGCCCGACGACCAGCGCCGCCTGCCAGGTGAAGGCCGTCAGCAGCAGCAATGCGCCGGCCAGCGCAAAGCCGCAGAGCACCACCTGCAGCGTGCCCAGGCCGAAGATGTCGCGCCGGAGCGCCCACAGCCGCGCCGGGTTCAGCTCGAGGCCGACCACGAACAGCAGCAGAACCACCCCGAATTCGGCGAAGGACAGCACCGTCTCGGGTTCGGCGACAAGCTGCAGAACCGAGGGGCCGATGACGATCCCGGCGACCAGATAGCCAAGCACGGCGCCCAGCTTCACCCGCGTGAACAGCGGCACGAAGGCGGCCGCCGCCGCCAGATAGATGACCGCCTCGCGCAGCAGGCCGGTGTCGGTCGGGCCGGCCACGCCCCCCTCAGGCCGCCGGCGTCAAGCGCGCGGCGGCTGCCGCCTCGGCCGCCGCCTCGAAGGCAAGCCGGATGGAGGCGTGGCGCGCGGGGTGGGCGCGCGCCGGCTCGAACAGGGCCAGCTCCGGAAAGCGTGCCGCAAGGCCGTCGGGAAGCGCCCCGTCCCCCTTCAGCCAGTCGGCGAGCGCGGCAGCGTCTTGCGCCAGTTCGGCGCCGGTTGCCCCCAGCACCCCGTGCCCCAGGATGGCGGCCGCCGCCTGGCCGAGCGCGCAGGCGCGCACCTCCTGCGCGAAATCGGCGATGCGGCCTTGCCTGTCCACCACCACATCGGCCGTCACCCGGCTGCCGCAGACCGGCGAGGTGCGGCGGACGCTCGCCATGGGGGCCGGCAGCCGCCCGGCATGCGGGATCGAGGCCGCCAGCCGCAGGATCCGGGCGTTGTAGAGCGGCGCATCCATAGCGCTTCTATAGGGACGCCTCAGGGCCGCGCAAAGGCGGGCGCGAAGCGCGGCGCCAGATGCGGCACGGCGGGCGCGGCATCGATCACGATCTCGTAGCTGCCCTCGCTCCAGGGGCCGGCGGTGTAGGGCGCGGCAAACACCCTGAAGGCCCGGATCGGCGCATCGCCGAGCGGCAGGATCAGCTGTTCGCCCAGCTTCGGGCAGTCGCTGAAGGCTGCGTTGCGCTCGCCGCCGCGCCGCCGGGCACGCTCGGCGTCGAGCGTGGCGCACCAGCCGGGCGTCAGCGCCTCGAGCGCGGACCGGTGCGACGGCGAATCACGGAACAGGTCGGCGAAGCCGATGCGCTCGCCCAGCGTGCGGTCGAACAGGGCGCCGGCATAGCTGAGCAGCCCGTGCGCGCCGCCGGTGAACTGATAGGTCGTCGCCGACAGGGCGAGAAAGGCTGGCGCCTCGGCTTCCAGCTTCCAGCGCTGGACCCATTCGTTGCCGCGGAAGGGGAGGCCGTCGCGCGCGGCGGCACGGGCCAGCGCCTCGGCCTCGGCACGGGCCGCCTGAAGCTCGGCCTCGGCATCGGCGCGCAGCGCCCGGAACAGGCGCGGGTCCAGCGTGGCTTCGGGCGGCAGCGACCAGCGGAAGCGAAGCGCCGGGGTGTCGGCGCGCAGCATCAGCTCGGCGGCCGGGATCGGGTTTCCACGCGCCGGCGGGCTGAGCAGCGTCCAGATGAGCAGCAGGAACAGCAGGCCCGCGGCAATCAGCCGAAACGCCATGAACTGGTCGCCGGGATCGCGCATCGCCCCGCCCGTCACTGCCGCCGCCATGTCACACTGCCGTCCTTCGCCACCATCAGCCGGATGCCCTCGGCCGCCAGCCGGTCACGGATGGAGTCGGCCGTTGCCCAGTCCCTGGCCGCACGCGCGGCACGGTAGCGGTCAAGGTCGGCGGCCAGCGCCGCCCGCTCGACCCCGCCCTGGAACCACTCGGCCGGGCTGTGCGCCATCAACCCCAGCAACGCCGCCCCCTCGGGCAGGCCGGCCAGCGCCTCGGGGGTGTTGAGGTCGTCGAGCAAGGCAGGCAGCAGCGCCTCGTCAGCCGCAGACGGCCGGCGGTAAAGGCGGTCAAGCTTCGCCTTCGACTGTTCCAGCAGCGCATCCGTCCAGACCAGCGGCTGGCGGTAATGGGCCGACAGCAGCGCCAGACGGATCACCTCGCCCGGCCAGCCGGCGTCCAGCAGCTCGCGCGGGCTCACGATGTTGCCAAGCGACTTCGACATCTTGGTCTCGCCCATCTGCACGAAGCCATTGTGCATCCAGATGCGGGCAAGCGCCTCGGTGCCGAGCGCGCAGCAGGACTGGGCAATCTCATTCTCATGATGGGGGAAGATGAGGTCGAGGCCGCCGCCGTGGATGTCGATGGTCTCGGCCCCCAGCACGGCTCGGATCATCGCCGAGCATTCGATGTGCCAGCCCGGCCGCCCCCGGCCCCATGGGCTTTCCCACCCCGGCTGGTCGGGGGTGGAGGGCTTCCACAGCACGAAGTCGGCAGGGCTGCGCTTCCAGGGGGCCACCTCCACCCGCGCGCCGGCAATCATCTCGTCCATCGGCCGGCGCGACAGCGCGCCGTAGCGCTCGAACCGTGCGACCTCGAACAGCACATGGCCTTCGGCCTCATAGGCAAAGCCGCGCGCGACCAGCGCCTCGATCATAGCGATCATGCCGTGGCTGCCCGCCACATGCTCGGTCGCGCGCGGCATGAAGTCCGGCCTGAGGCAGCCGAGCGCGTCCATGTCCTCGAGATAGGCCGCCTCATAGTCGGCAGCGACGGCCTGCGGCGTGCGGTTCTCGGCGACCGCACGCGCCATGATCTTGTCGTCGATGTCGGTGATGTTGCGCGCATAGCGCACATTCTCCGGGCCATGGAGGTGCCGGATCAGCCGGTAGAGCACGTCGAACACGACCGCCGGGCGGGCGTTGCCGATGTGCGCGCGGCCATAGACGGTGGGGCCGCAGACATAGAGGGTGATCGGCCGGCCGGGCTCGGGCCGGCGCACGGCGACCTTCTCGCGCCGCATCGTGTCGTAAAGCCGAAGTTCCATGGCCGTCAGATCTCGACCTGCTCGCCCGATTTCGCCCCTTCCTCTAGCAGCCGCTCGAGTGCCTGCCGGTCCTCGGCGCTGTAGCCGCGATCCGGCACGGTGCCCGGGCGTGGGGGCAGGCCGAAGGGCGTATCCAGCGGCGGATGGCCGGGGGGCAAGCGGAACTCGGGCGGCAGGCCGGGCCGGCGCGGATCGGCCGGCGTTGGCGCCCTTGCCGACATGTCGTTGACCCAGCCGACCATGGCGTTTGCCGTCAGCGCCAGCAGCGGCGCGGCGCGGCTGTCGCCCAGCCAGGCCGGCGGCACGCGGTCGTCATCGAACAGGCCGGTCATGAACTGCGCCATCAGGAACAGGGCTGAGGCCAGGATCACACCCTTCAAGGCCCCGAAGCCCAGGCCCAGCACCCGGTCGAACGGGCCGAGCAGGCTGCGCTTCGCCATGCCGCCGGCGGCCGTCGCCACCAGTCGCGCGGCCAGCAGCGTGCCGAAGAACAGCAGGATGAAGGCGATGGTCGCCGCTGACGCCTCGCCCCCGGTGCGCGGGACCAGCCAGCCGGTGAACCCCTCGTGGAGGAAGCGGACCGCCACGATGGCGATGACCCAGCCGGCCAGCCCGATCAGCTCGTGCGTAAAGCCGCGCATCAGCCCGATGATCGCCAGCAGGCCGACCAGCGTCAGCACCACCCAGTCGAACCCGGTCAGCGTCTCGGTCGCGCCCATGGCCGCCGGCTAGGCGTTCGACCGGATGCGGTCAACGAGCGCGCCGACATTGGCGACCGGCGCGACGGCAAGCCGCCCCACGCCGGCCGTGCCCGCCGGCGCCAGCGCCCGGGCAAAGCCCAGCTTCCCCGCCTCCTTCAGGCGAAGCGACGGATGCGCAGCCGCGCGCACCTCGCCCGACAGCGCGATTTCACCGAAGGCGACCGCATCGGCGGCCACCGGCGCATCGAGGAGGGCCGAGACAAGGGCGGCCGCCACCGCGAGGTCCGCGGCCGGGTCCGACACGCGAAGCCCGCCGGCGACGTTCAGATAGACTTCGTGCGCGCCGAAGCCGAGGCCGGCGCGCGCCTCCAGCACCGCGAGCAGCATGGCCAGCCGCCCGCCGTCCCAGCCGACGGCGGCACGGCGCGGGGTCGCGCCGGTCGCGATCCGCACCGTGAGCGCCTGCAGTTCGACGAGCACCGGCCGCGTGCCCTCCAGCGCCGGGAAGACGACGGCGCCGGGAACGGCGCGGTCCCGCTCGGTCAGGAACAGGCTCGACGGGTTCGCCACTTCCTCGAGCCCGTCCGCCGCCATGGCGAATACGCCGATCTCGTCGGTGCCGCCGAAGCGGTTCTTGACGGCCCGCAGGATGCGATACTGGTGCGCGCCATCGCCTTCGAAATAGAGGACGGCATCCACCATATGCTCCAGCACGCGGGGGCCGGCGATCTGCCCGTCCTTGGTGACATGGCCGACGAGCACCAGCGCGGTGCCCGCGGCCTTGGCCCAGCCGATGAGCTCGAGCGAACTCGCCCGCACCTGGCTCACCGTGCCCGGCGCGCCTTCCAGCTGGTCGGAATGCATGGTCTGGATCGAGTCGATGACGAGGAGATCGGGTGCCGGCCCGGCCGACAGCGTCGTCAGGATGTCGCGAACGGACGTTGCCGCCGCCAGGCGGACGGGTGCTGCGGCCAGCCCCAGCCGCCGGGCGCGCAGCCTCACCTGGTCGGCCGCTTCCTCGCCAGAGACATAGGCGACCGACCGGCCAGCGAGCGCCAGCCGCCCGGCCACCTGCAGCAGCAGCGTCGACTTGCCGATTCCGGGATCGCCGCCGATCAGCACCGCCGAGCCCGGCACCAGCCCGCCACCCAGCGCCCGGTCCAGCTCGGCAAATCCTGTCGCCAGCCGATCGGGGAGGCTGACGACCGCATCGAGCGGCGCGAGATCGAGAACGCGCCCGCCCGCTGTCAGGCCGTGCTTCTGCGCGAAGGGGGTAGCAGCGGCGCTCGCCTCCTGCTGCAGGCTGTTCCAGGCGCCGCAGTCGGGGCACTGGCCCATCCATTTGGGCTGCACGCTGCCGCACTGCTGGCAGACGAAGCGAAGCGGGGCGCGCGCCACCTCGCCCTCAGACCGCGCCGGCCAGCACGAGGATGGCGTGCAGCGCCACGCCGATGCTGCCGCCGATCAGCGTGCCGTTGAGGCGGATATACTGCAGGTCGCGGCTGACCGCGCCTTCCAGCTTGTCGGTCACGGTGGCCACGTCCCACGTCTTCACCGTGTCCGAGACCAGCGCGACGATGGCGTCGCCATGGTCGCGAACCGTGCCGACGATCGCCCGGCGCGCCAGCTGGTTCACATGGGCGGCCAGGGCGGCATCCTCGCTGAGCGCGCGCGCCATGTCGGCGCTGAGATCGGACAGGCCGTCCCCCTCCAGCACCCGGCCGATGCCGGCGCGAAAGCGCGCCCACAGCCCGTCGAGCCAGTCGGTGACGGCGGGGTTCGAAAGCAGGTCGCGCTTGGCGGCCTCCACCGTCGCGCGCATGTCCGGGTCGTGCTGGAGGTCGAACGCCAGGTTCGAGAGCGCGCGCTCGGCCTTCTGCCGCACCGGATGCTCGGGATCCTCGGCGAGATCCGCCAGCAGGCCGCGCAGGCCACCCACCAGCTCGTCGGCGATCCGCTCGTCCACATTCACCAGCCGAAGCACCCAGGCGGTCCGCTCCTCCACCATGGCGCGGATCAGCCCCTCCTGCGAATCGAGCGTGCGCGCCGCCCAGGCGATGAGACCATCGAGCACCGGGCGGTGCCGGCCATCGGCGAGCATGGCGTCGAGCGCGCGGCCGAGCAGCGGCGACACCTCCATTTCCCTGAGGCGCGCGCTGGCGCCGGCTTCCAGCCGCTGCATCACGCCGGCTGCGGCCGGCGTCTCGGCAAGCTGCACGAGCAGCCGGCTGATGCCGCGCCGCACCCGGCCGGCCGAGGCCGGCCGCTCGAGCACGCCGGCGATCACGCGCGCGGCGTCGAAGCCCTCCAGCCGCCGCGCGACATTGAGGGGCGTCAGGAAATTCTCCTTGAGGAAGGTGGCAAGCGCCTCGCCGATCCGGTCCTTGGACCGGGGGATGATCGCCGTGTGCGGGATCGGCAGGCCCATCGGATGGCGGAACAGGGCGGTGACGGCGAACCAGTCGGCCAAACCACCGATCATTGCCGCTTCCGCGAAGGCCTGCACCCAGACGAAGCGGGGATCGACATGCGTCATCGCCCAGGTGGAGCCGAAGAACAGCACCGCCATCAGGACAAGAAGGCCCGTGGCGGCAAGCTTCAGGCGCGCTGCCTGGGCCGCGCGCGGAGACAGCTCGGCCGGCGGCACCGCCCTATTCAGCAGGCTGCGCGCCGGTGGCGGGGGGCTGCCCGGCGGGGGCGGGCGTGTCGGCGCCCCCCGTCGTGAACAGCCGCTTCAGGCGCGGGCCGATCCAGCGTTCCATGTCGTCGGCCAGCGTAAAGCCCGCCGGCACGATGACAAGGGTGAGCAGGGTGGACAGCGTCAGCCCGCCGATGACCGCGATCGCCATCGGCGCGCGGAAGCTCGAATCGCCGTGCAGGCCGAGCGCGACGGGCAGCATGCCGGCCGACATGGCGACCGTCGTCATGATGATCGGCTGCGCCCGCTTGTGGCCGGCATCGACGATCGCCGTCTCCCGATCCACGCCATGGCGCATCTCCTCGATCGCGAAGTCGACGAGCAGGATCGAGTTCTTGGCGACAATTCCCAAGAGCATGAGGATTCCGATGTAGACCGGCAGCGACACGACATTGCCCGTCAGGATGAGGGCGATGATCGCACCCAGCGGGGCCAGCAGCAGCGAGCCCATGTTCACGAACGGCGGCAGCACGCGCTTGTAGAGCAGCACGAGCACGGCGAACACCAGCATCACGCCCGCCACCACGGCGAAGACGAAGCCCTGCACCAGCTCGTCCATGACCTCGGCCTCGCCGAACTTCACCTGGCGAACGCCGGTCGGCAGGTTCGCCATCGTCGGCAGCTTGTTGATCGCCTGATAGGCCGTGCCGGATTCGACCCCGTTCAGGTCGGCGACCAGCGTGATGCGTCGCGTCTGGTTGTAGCGCCGGATCATGGTCGGCCCGGTGCCGAAGCTGATGTCGGCCACGACCTTCAGCGGAACCGTGCCGCCGCTGGCCGTCGGCACCGGCAGGTTGGCCAGCATGTCGGCATCCGCGCGCGCCGACTCCTTGAGGCTGACCCGGATCGGCACCTGCCGGTCGGTGAGGGAGAATTTGGCGAGATTCTGCTCGATGTCGCCCAGCGTCGCGATCCGGATCGTCTGCGACAGGGCGGCGACCGACACGCCCATCTGCGCGGCCATGTCGAAGTTGGGCCGGATCAGGATCTCCGGCCGGTCGAGGTCGCCATCGATCCGGGCGCCGCGCAGGATCGACAGGCCCTGCATCTCGCGCTCGACCTTGCGCGCCGTCGCGTCCAGCAGCGCCGGATCGTCACCGGCCAGCATGATCACGATGTCGCGCCCGCCCCCGCCGGGCCCCAGGGCCTGGAAGTTGATGCGCGCATCCGGCACATCGGCGAACAGCGGCGCCACGCGGCGCTCCATCTCCTTGGTCGTTGCCTCGCGCTTGTCAGCCGGCACCAGCTGGGCATAGATGGTCGCCCGGCGGACATCGCCATTGTCGCCGATGTCCTCATACATGCTGGCGATCTCGGGCTGCTGCCGGAGGATCGCGCCCACCTGGTCGACCGTCCGCACCGTGTCCGCCAGAGTCGCCCCGGGGGCGAGCTCGATCTGCACGATCGAGGTGCCGAAGTCGGCATCCGGCGCGAAGGTCTGGGGCGTCTTCGCGAACAGCAGCACGGTCAGCACGAAGGCGAGCGCCCCCACGCCGGTCATGATGAGCGGGTTGCGGCGTTCCGCGATCCCGTTCCACAGGCGATGGAACCACCGCCGGCCGCGCGGCCGCTCCTCGCGGTGGACCGTCCAGGCGAGGAAACGCAGATACTTCTTCATCAGCGGCCCCTCGGCATGCTCGCGAATGCCGTGCGCCTGCAGGAAATAGGCCGCCATCAGCGGGGTCAGCGTTCGTGCAACCACCAGCGACAGGAAGACTGCGATCGAGACAGTCAGGCCGAACTGCTTGAAATATTGCCCCGGAATGCCCGGCATGAAGGCCACCGGCATGAACACCGCGATGATCGACAGCGAGGTGGCGACCACCGCCAGCCCGATCTCGTCGGCGGCGTCCATGGCTGCCTGATAGGGCGATTTCCCCATGCGCATGTGGCGAACGATATTCTCGATCTCGACGATGGCGTCGTCCACCAGGATGCCGGCCACCAGCGCGAGCGCCAGCAGGCTGATCGTGTTCAGCGTGAAGCCCAGCATGTCCATGAACCAGAAGGTCGGGATGGCCGACAGCGGGATGGCCAGCGCCGAGATGATCGTTGCGCGCCAGTCCTTCAGGAACAGCCACACCACCAGCACAGCCAGCAGCGCGCCTTCGACCAGCGCGGTCATCGCGCTGTTGTACTCGATCTTGGTGTAGGTGACGGTCGTGAACAGCTCGACGAACTCGACCCCCGGATTTTCCTTCTTCAGCTGATCGAGCGCGCGGTTCATGCCTTCATAGACCGACACGTCCGACGCGCCGCGCGCCTTGAACAGGCCGAAACTCGTCACCTGCCGGCCATCGAGCCGGGCGATCGAACGCTGCTCGCTCGCGCCATCGGTCACGGTCGCGAGATCGGACAGGCGCACGTCGCGGCCGCCGCCCAGGCTGATCCGCGTCTGCGCGAGCTCAAGGGCCGAGCGGGCGCCGCCCAGCACGCGGACGGACTGTTCGGCCCCCGCGATCTCCGTGCGGCCGCCGGGCGCGTCGAGATTGAGCTGCTGGAGCTGCTGGTTCACCTGCGCCGCGGTGATCCCGTGGCTCTGCAGGCGGACCGGATCGAGATCGACGCGGATCTCGCGGCTGACCCCGCCCGAGCGGCTGACCTGCGCGACGCCCGGCACCGAGACCAGCCGCTTCGTCACATTGTTGTCGACGAACCAGCTCAGTTCCTCGAGCGTCATCGCCGTCGACTTGACGGCCACATAGGCGATCGCCCCGCCCTCGATGTCGACTCGGGTCACCTGCGGCTCGAGGATCCCGTCGGGCAGCTCGGAGCGGACGTTGGCAACCGCGTCGCGCACGTCGTTGACGGCGCGGTCAACCGGGGTGCCGATGTGGAACTCGACGGTGGTCGAGGACGAGCCCTCTCGCACCATCGAGACGATGGACTTCACATTGCCCAGGCCCGCGACCGCGCCTTCGATGCGCTGCGTCACCTGTGTCTCGAGCTCGGTCGGCGCGCCGCCGGGCTGGACGACCTGGATGTTGACGAGCGGCGCCGAGATGTCCGGATTCTGGGTGATCTTCATCGTCAGGAAGCTGACCAGACCCAGCACCGTCAGGATGAACATCAGCATGATCGGCGGAATCGGGTTCCGGATCGACCAGCTGGAGATATTGCGAAGATCCATGCGCGGCGCTCCTCAGCGCGCGGCGGCAGGCGCGGGCGCAGCGGCCCCGCGACGCTGCACGGGGCGCACCTTCTCGCCCGGTCGCAGGAAGGCGCCGGCCGAGACAACCACCTGCTCGCGCCCGGTCAGCCCCTCGGTAATGGCGATGCCGTCGGCCGACACCGTGCCGATCGTCACCGGCTGGCGCTTCACGATGCCGTCCGGCCCCACGACCAGCACGAAGGCGCCGGCCGAATCCGTCTGCACGGCCGACTGCGGCACCACCGGGCGCTGGCTGGCCGTGCCCTCGATCACGGCATTGGCGAAACCGCCGCCGCGAAGCTCGGGCGCCGCCGGCAGGGCGATGCGCGCCATGCCCTGACGGCTCTGCGGATCGATCACCGGCTCCAGCAGCCAGACCGTGCCGGCGTGCGCGCGGGTCGAGCCGACCGGCGTGACGTTCGCCACCTGCCCGACGCGAAGCTGCGGCATGTCCTGCTCGGCGACCCGGGCGCGAAGCTCCATCTGGCCGCCGGCCGCGATCCGGAACAGCGCGCCCGATCCGGGCGAGACCACCTGCCCCGGCTCCACCCGGCGCTGGAGCACGATTCCGGCTTCCGGCGCACGGATGGACAGCCGGGCGATGCGCTCCTGCATCTCGCGCACCTGCGCGCGCGCAACCGCCGCCCGCGCCCGCGCCGAATCACGCGTCGCGGTCCGCCGGTCGATGTCGGCCTTGGAGATGAACCCGCGCTCGACCAGCGCCAGCGCCCGGTCGAGCTCGGCCTGGGCCAGGCGGGCATCGGCATCCGCTTGGGCAACCCCGGCCTGCAGCTGCGCCAGCTGCGCCCGCTGCACGCCGGAGTCCAGCTCGGCCAGCACCTGGCCACGGCCGACGGCCTGGCCCGCCTCGGCGCGGATGGCGATGACCATCCCGCCTTCCCCGACGACGCCGACGGGCATGTCGCGCCGCGCCTCGATCGTGCCCAGCGCGGCCACGCGCTCGGCGACTTCCCGGGTCCCTGGCACCAGCACGCTGACAGCCGGCGGCTCCGGCGGCGGCGCCGTCGGCTTCGGCGCATTGGCGCGCCACAGCAGGAAGGCGACGAAGGCGGATGTTGCCAGAAGGCCGATCACCAGCCACAGCCACAGCCGGCGCCGATCGGCGCGAACCCTGGCGGCATCTCGGTCGAGCTGCGCCCGGACGTCGGGATCGCGAGGGGACAGATGCATGTTCATGCGTCTCTTGCCTTGCTGCAGGAAGCGCCGCACCCACGGTCCGCCGCCCCCTAGACTGCCCGCGCGCTCCCCTCAAAGACGACGCAGGACCTTGCCGGCACGGCTGCTCACGCAACCGCCCGATGGCGCGCCCATACACGCAACAGGCCGCAAGATAAAGGCCCACCCCATTGCCCCCCCGACGCCGGACGGATAGGCTCATGGCCATCTGACAGGGGAGAATCTCGATGGAATATGGCTGGTTCAGCTGGATCATCGTCGGCCTGATCGCCGGCGCGCTCGCCAAGTGGATCATGCCGGGCCGGGATCCCGGCGGCATCGTCGTCACCATCCTCATCGGGATTGCCGGCGGCCTCGTCGGCGGCTTCCTCGCCAACAGCCTGCCGATCATCCCGGGGACAGGTGGCAACATCTGGAACCTCGTGCTGGCAACCGCCGGGGCCGTGCTGCTGCTGTGGATCTACCGGATGGTGAAGAAACCCAAGGCCTGAGGGCTGCGGCCTTCAGCCGCGCGAAAGCCTCTGCGGCGCATGGCGGCGGCATCGATGCGTTTTTGGAGGAGCAGCACAGGGATGAAAACCGCCCCCCTCGTCGCGCTGGCCGCTGCCCTGGCGGCGCTGGCCGCACCCGCGATCGCCCAGACCAGCCGCGAGCCGGCGAAGCTCAGTCTCTCGGCCAGCGCCGAGGTCACAGCCGCGCCCGACATCGCCGACATCGGCGCCGGCGTGGTGACACAGGCGGTCGAGGCGGACGCCGCGCTGCGGGCGAATGCAGAGCGCATGAACCAGGTGATCGCCGCCCTCAGGCGCGCCGGCATTCCCGAGCGCGACATCCGCACCACCGGCCTTACGGTGCAGCCGCAGTTCCGCTACGAGCCGAACCGCGAGCCGCAGCTCGTCGGATTCCAGGCCGCCAACCGCGTCCAGGTCACGCTTCGGGAGCCGGCGGCCACCGGGCGGATCATCGATGCCCTGGTGAAGGCGGGCGCCAACCAGATCGACGGGCCCAATTTCCGAATCGCCAATCCGGATCCGCTGCTCGACCGGGCGCGCGCCGAGGCGGTGCGAAAGGCCCGCGCCCGGGCTGAGATCTACGCGGCGGCCGCTGGCCTGAAGGTCCGGCGGATCACCGCGATCGAGGAATCCCAGGCGATCCGCCCGGTGCCCATGCCGCGCATGGCGATGGCGGCGCAGATGGAGTCGGCCGCTCCCTCGCCGGTCGCCCCCGGCGAGGTCGAACTGTCGGTCAGCCTCACCATGGCCTTCGAACTGGAGCCCTGAGCCCGGCTCACTCCGGCTTGCTGATCGCCTTGGACAGGCCGCCGACGAAGGTCTCGAAGTCGCGCGCCTCGCGGAAATCCTTGTAGACGCTGGCAAAGCGTACATAGGCAACCGGGTCGAGCCGCTCCAGGCCCTGCATCACCAGATGGCCGATCGCGTCGGCCTCGACTTCGCTTTCGCCCATCGCCTCCAGCTGGCGCTGCACCGCCGAGACGAAGCGCTCGATCCGCTCGGGCTCGATGTCGCGCTTGCGACAGGCGACGATCACCGATTGCGCCAGCTTCTCGCGATCGAAGGGCTCGCGCCGGCCGGACTTCTTGATGACGATCAGTTCGCGCAGCTGCACCCGCTCGAAGGTCGTGAACCGCGCGCCGCAGGCGGGGCACTGGCGGCGGCGGCGGATGGCGCTGCCGTCCTCGGTCGGCCGACTGTCCTTCACCTGGGTGTCTTCGTTGTGACAGAAGGGGCAGCGCATTAGCCGTTCTTGGATTTCCGGGCCAGTGTCGCGAGATAGCCGATGCCCCCGCCGACAAGTGCGCCGACCATCGATCCGAGGCCGGGCACGACCAGCCCGAGCACGGCGCCGGCCCCGGCACCCACGCCGACGTTGCGGCCGAGCGGCGTGTTCCAGATCTTCCGCGCCGTCTCACCGGCCTCGCTCGCCTTCGCCTTGTCGGCCAGCTCGCCCGCCGTGTCGGCCACCTTGCGGCCCACCTCGGTGTCCAGCGCCTTCCTGTGCAGCTCCTCGGCGGTCGCCGTCACCTTGCGTCCGACATCGCTGTCGAGCGCCTTGCCGACCAGCTCCTCGGCCGTGTCGAAGATCTGCCCGGCCGCATCGACCACCTTGCGCCCCGTCTCCGATCCGGTCAGCCCTGCGCCGGCGGCCAGCGCCTCGTCGGCCAGCCGCGCCACCTTGTCGGTTGAACCGGCCGCCGCATCGGCCCCGGCGGCGGCGCTCGCGGCAGCGGCCGGCTTGCGGCTGGCGGCCGGCTTCCGCGTGGCAGCGGGCTTGCGCGCCGCCGGCTTCTTCGGCGGCGGCGGCGTCTCGGGGGTGTCCGGGTCGGTCATGGCGGGGATCCTTCTCAGCCGTAGATGGGGAAACGGGCGGTGAGCGCCTCGACACGAGCGCGAACGGCCGACTCGACGGCGGCGTTGCCGTCGGGTCCGTTGGCCGCAAGCCCGTCCAGCACGTCGGCGATCATGTGGCCGATCGCCTCGAACTCGGCCACGCCGAAGCCGCGCGTGGTGCCGGCCGGCGTGCCGACGCGGATGCCGCTCGTCTTGGCCGGCGGCAGCGGGTCGAAGGGCACGCCATTCTTGTTGCAGGTGATGTGCGCGCGCTCCAGCGCCTCGTCCGCGTCCTTGCCGGTCAGCCGCTTGGGCCTCAAATCCACGAGGGCGAGATGGGTATCGGTGCCGCCGGCGACGATATCGCAGCCGCGCGCCTTCAATATCGCGGCCAGCGCCCGGGCATTGGCGACGACCGCCTCGGCATAGGCACGGAACTCGGGCCGGAGCGCCTCGCCGAAGGCGACCGCCTTGGCGGCGATCACATGCATCAGCGGCCCCCCCTGAAGCCCCGGGAACACCGCCGCGTTCAGCTTCTTGCCGAGCTCCGGGTCGGTCGACAGGATCATGCCCCCGCGCGGGCCGCGCAGCGTCTTGTGGGTCGTCGTCGTCACCACATGGGCGTGGGGCAGCGGCGAGGGATGCACGCCGGCGGCCACCAGCCCGGCGAAATGCGCCATGTCGACCAGCAGATAGGCGCCCACCTTGTCGGCAATCGCGCGGATCGCCGCGAAGTCGATGATCCGGGGATAGGCGGAGCCGCCGGCGATGATGAGCTTGGGCTGGACCTCGATCGCCTGGGCCTCAAGCGCCGCATAGTCGATCAGATGCGTGTCGGGATGCACGCCATATTGCACGGCGTTGAACCACTTGCCCGACTGCGCGGCCTTGGCACCATGGGTCAGATGGCCGCCGGCGTCGAGCGACATGCCGAGAATGGAGTCGCCGGGCTTCAGCAGCGCCAGCATGACGGCGCCGTTGGCCTGTGCGCCCGAATGCGGCTGCACGTTCGCGAACTGGCACTGGAACAGCGCCTTCGCACGCTCGATGGCGAGGCTCTCCACCACATCGGCGTGCGCGCAGCCCTGATAGTAGCGACGGCCCGGATAGCCTTCGGCATATTTGTTGGTGAAGACCGAGCCCTGCGCTTCCAGCACGGCGCGGCTGACGATGTTCTCCGACGCGATCAGCTCGATCTGGCCCTGCTGACGCCGAAGCTCGCCGGCGATCGCCGCAGCGACATCGGGATCGCTTTCGGCAAGCGTCGCGTGGAAGAAGCCGTCATTGGCGGGGCGAGGCAGGGGCTGGGTGCTCAAGGGGCTGTCCTATCCGAGCTTGTCGACACGGGCGGCGTGGCGGCCGCCCTCGAACGGGGTTTCGAGAAAGGCGGCGAGCGCGTCGCGCGCGGTCTCCGCGCCGATCAGCCGGGCGCCGAACGCGATCAGGTTGGCATCATTGTGCTGGCGGGCAAGCCGGGCCGACAGATGGTCATGCACCAGCGCGCAGCGCGCGCCCGGCACGCGGTTGGCGGCGATCGAGATGCCGATGCCCGAACCACAGACGACGATGCCGAACCGTGCCCGGCCGGCGACGACCGCCTCGGCGCAGGCGCGGCCATAATCCGGGTAATCGACCGATGCCTGGCCATCCGCCGGGCCAAGGTCGAGAACACCATGCCCGGCGGCTGCCAGATCGGCCTTCAGCAGCGCCTTCAGCGCATATCCGGCATGGTCGGAGGCGACGGCGATGTCCATGCGGCCCTGCTGTCCTGGCTGGCTGATGGCGCAAGCCCTGGCAGCCTGCCGCGCCCCTATGCCCCAGATGTTCGCTTTCGCCAAGCGAAGCGGCTACACGGCCGCGATGCTGCCCCGCCCCGCCTTCCTGCTCGGCTATGCCGGCCTTGTCCCGCCGTTCGCCGCCCTCGCCACAGCCTGGCTGGCGCCGCCCGAATGGCGCGAGCTCGCCTTCCGCGCCGGCGCCCTCTATGCCGGCCTCATCCTCAGCTTCCTGGGCGGCGCCTGGTGGGGGCTCGCCACGCGCGCCGGGCCGGCGCGGGCCTGGTCGCTCTATCTGATCGCGGTCGCGCCGACGCTGGCGGCCCTGGCGATCCTGCTGGTGCTCACCCCCGCAAGGCTGCTGATTCTCGCCGGCCTCATCGCGCTGACGCTGCCGGTCGACCGGCTGCTGGTGCAGCTGAACCTTGCGCCGCGCAACTGGCTGTCGCTTCGCGTGCCGCTGACGGTGGGGCTCAGCCTCGCAACCGCCGGCCTGGCGCTTGCGGCGCTGGTCTAGGCCGCCAGCCGAAGCTCGAGCCGGTCCCAGATCTCGGCGAGCGCGGCCACCAGGTCGTGCATCATGGCCTCGTCATGCGCAGGGCCGGGTGTGAATCGCAGCCGCTCGGTGCCGCGCGGCACCGTCGGATAGTTGATGGGCTGCACATAGACCCCATATTCGGCGAGCAGGATGTCGCTGATCCGCTTTGCCTTCATGGGGCAGCCGACCATCAGCGGCACGATGTGGCTCTCGCTCGGCATCACCGGAAGGCCGGCCTCCGTCATCAGCCGCTTCAGCCGGCTGGCGGCGGCCTGCTGCCCCTCGCGCTCGACACTTGAGGCCTTCAGGTGCCGGACGCTCGCCAGCGCGCCCGCCACCAGCACCGGCGACAGCGATGTGGTGAAGATGAACCCCGGCGCATAGCTGCGGATGCAGTCCACGATGTTGCGGTCGGCCGCGACATAGCCGCCCATCACGCCGAAGGCCTTGCCCAGCGTGCCTTCGATGATGGTCAGCCGGTGGGCGGCCTCGTCGCGTTCGGAGATTCCGCCGCCGCGGGCGCCATACATGCCCACCGCATGCACCTCGTCGAGATAGGTGAGCGCGCCATAGCGGTCAGCCAGATCGCAGATGGCGTGGATCGGTGCGATGTCGCCGTCCATCGAATAGACGCTCTCGAAGGAGATCAGCTTGGGGGCGTCAGCCGGCGCCTCGGCCAGCAGCGCCTCCAGATGCGCCAGGTCATTGTGGCGAAAGATGCGCTTGGCGCAGCCGGAATGGCGGATCCCGGCGATCATCGAGGCGTGGTTGAGCTCGTCCGAGAAGATGATGCAGCCCGGCAGCAGCTTCCCCAGGGTGCTGAGCGTCGCCTCGTTCGAGACATAGCCCGACGTGAACAGCAGCGCCGATTCCTTGCCGTGCAGGTCGGCGAGCTCGGCTTCCAGCTCGACATGATAGTGGGTGTTGCCGCCGATGTTGCGGGTGCCGCCCGAACCGGCGCCGACATCGTGGAGCGCGGCTTCCATGGCGGCGATCACGTCCGGATGCTGACCCATCGCCAGATAGTCGTTGGAGCACCAGACGGTGATCGGCTTCGGGCCATTGTGGCCGGCGAAGCAGCGCGCATTGGGATAGGTGCCGCGATTTCGCAGGATGTCGATGAAGACGCGGTAGCGCCCTTCCTCGTGCAGGCGCTCGATGGCCGCGCGGAAGATGCCGTCGTAGTCGATCATGGGGCCTTCCGCGGATCCTCGAGCCAAGCTGACGGCCGTGCCATAGCCGCCGCGCGGGCTTGCGCCAAGCGTTCGGTTGCCGCACGGCGCCGCTCTGAGGATGTGCCACGATGACCGCTGCTGCCTTCGACATGCCTGCCGGACGCCCGCTCGTCATCCTGCTGTCGGGCGGGCTCGACAGCGCGACCGTGCTGGCGATGGCGACCAGGGCCGGCGCGCGCGTGCTGGCGCTCACCATCGACTATAACCAGCGCCACCGGCGGGAGCTGGCAGCGGCAGCCGCGCTTGCCGAGCGATATGGCGTGGATCGCCACATCATCCTGCCGCTCGATCTGAGGGCGTTCGGCGGCTCTGCGCTGACGGCCGACATCGACGTGCCAAAGGGCGGCGTCGAACCCGGAATCCCCGTCACCTACGTGCCGGCGCGCAACACCATCTTCCTGTCGGTCGCGCTCGGCTGGGCGGAGGCCGCCGCTGCCGCCGACATCGCGATCGGAGTCAACGCGCTTGACTATTCCGGCTATCCCGACTGCCGGCCGGAATTCGTCGCCGCCTTCGAGGCGATGGCCAATCTGGCGACGAAGGCAGGTATCGAGGGCACGGCGCGCTACCGGGTGCACACGCCGCTGATCGCGCTCAGCAAGGCCGGGATCGTCAGGGCGGCGGCGGATGCCGGCCTCGACATGGCGCTCACCTGGTCCTGCTATGACCCGACGCCGGATGGCCGCCACTGTGGCCTGTGCGACAGCTGCCGCCTGAGGAAGAAGGGGTTCTTCGAAGCGGGCGTGGCCGACCCGACGGACTATGCCGCGTGAAGGCCCGCGCATGAGCTATGCGGTGAAGGAGATCTACGTCACCCTCCAGGGCGAGGGCGCGCAGACGGGGTCGCGCGCCGTCTTCTGCCGCTTTGCCGGCTGCAACCTCTGGTCGGGCCGCGAGGCGGACCGGGCCAGCGCCACCTGCACCTTCTGCGACACGGATTTCGTCGGCACCGACGGGCCAGGCGGCGGGAAGTTCGCCGATGCGGACACGCTGGCCCAGGCCATCGCAGCGGCCTGGGGGCCGGGCACCAACTGCCAGCTGGTGGTGATGACCGGCGGCGAGCCGCTGCTGCAACTGGATGGCCCGCTCATCGAGGCGCTGCACGCACGGGGCTTTCGCATCGCGGTCGAGACCAATGGCACGATTGCCGCGCCCCCGGGCATCGACTGGCTCACCGTCAGCCCCAAGGCCGGCGCCGAAACCGTCCAGCGGTCCGGCGACGAGCTGAAGCTGGTGTTCCCGCAGACCGGCCTGATGCCGGATGCAGTCGAGGGATGGGATTTCCGCCACTTCTTCCTGCAGCCGATGGACGGGCCGGCCCGCGAGGCCAACACCGCCGCCGCCATCCGCCACTGCCTCGAAAACCCCCGCTGGCGCCTCAGCCTCCAGACCCACAAGCTGACGGGGATCCCCTGAGCGAGCCGGCGCGGCTCACGCCTCGATCAGCCGCCGCTCGCGTGAGAGTTTCACCATTTCCTTCTGGAGCTTCTCGAAGGCGCGCACTTCGATCTGGCGCACGCGTTCGCGGCTGATGCCATAGTTCTGGCTCAGCTCCTCGAGCGTCTTCGGCTCCTCGGCGAGCCGGCGCTCGGTCAGGATGTGCCGCTCGCGATCATTGAGCGTCAGCAGCGCCTCGCGCAGCAATTCGTGGCGGATGTCGGCCTCCTCAGCGTCGGCCACCAGCACGTCCTGCGTCGGCCCCTCGTCGGCCAGCCAGTCCTGCCACTCGCCCTCGCCATCCTCGCGCAGCGGCGCGTTCAGGCTGGTGTCACCGCCCTTCATCATCCGGCGGTTCATCGACACGACCTCATCCTCGGTCACGCCGAGATCGCGGGCGATCTTCTTCACATCATCGGGGTGCAGATCCCCGTCGTCGATCGCCTCCAGCTTGCCCTTGAGGCGCCTGAGGTTGAAGAACAGCTTCTTCTGCGCCGCGGTGGTACCGATCTTCACCAGGCTCCACGAGCGCAGGATATATTCCTGGATCGAGGCCTTGATCCACCACATGGCGTAGGTGGCCAATCGAAAGCCACGCTCAGGCTCGAACTTCTTCACGCCTTGCATCAGGCCGATGTTGCCTTCGGCGATCAGTTCCGAGACGGGAAGCCCATAGCCGCGATATCCCATGGCGATCTTGGCGACCAGCCGGAGGTGCGAGGTGACAAGCCGCGTTGCAGCTTCCGGATCCTGATGCTCCTGCCAGCGCTTGGCGAGCATATATTCCTCTTCCGGCGCCAGCAGCGGGAACTTGCGGATCTCGGCGAGATAGCGGTTCAGGCTGGCGTCCGGCCCGAGGGCCGGTATCGTGGCGGGCAGGTTGCTCGTCATCTCACTCTCCTCGGCCTCTCTTGCGCGCCATCAGTCCTGAGCGCCCTGAAGAGAGCCTGAATATCGTCGGGCAGGTCGCTTTCGAACGAAAGCAATTCTTTCGTGACGGGATGCTCGAATGTCAGCGTCGCGGCATGCAGCGCCTGCCGATGAAACCCCATTTGCTTCAACCGGTTCCCCATTCGACCCTGGCCATAGACCGGATCGCCCAGCAGCGGATGGCCCAGATGCGCCATATGGACGCGGACCTGGTGCGTGCGCCCGGTCTCCAGCCGGCACTCGACAAGCGCTGCCCCGTCGAGCCGCTCCAGCACCCGCCAGTGGGTGACGGCCCGCTTGCCGCGCGGCGGCGCGACGACGGCGACCTTCTGGCGGTTTGTCGCAGAGCGCGCGAGATTCGTCTCGATCCGCCCGGCCGGCGGCACCGGATGGCCGGCCACCAGCGCCAGATAGCGCCGGCCGATGCTGTGCGCCTTGAACTGCGCGGCAAGCCCCGCATGCGCGCGGTCGGTCTTGGCGACGACCAGCAGGCCGGAGGTGTCCTTGTCGATGCGGTGGACGATGCCCGGTCGGGCTACGCCGCCGATGCCTGACAGCCGCCCGGCGCAGTGATGCAGCAGCGCATTGACCAGCGTGCCATCGGGATTGCCGGCGGCTGGATGGACGACAAGGCCGGCCGGCTTGTCGACGACCAGCAGATGCGCGTCCTCGAAGCGGATGTCGAGCGGGATGGCCTGCGGCCGGGCCTCGGCTGCGCGCGGCGCCGGCACGGCCAGCTCGACCGCCTCGCCGCCCTTCACCTTGAGCGCCGGATCGCGCCGCGCGCGCCCATCCACCGCCACCGCCCCGGCGGACACAAGCGCCTTCAGCCGCTCGCGCGAGAGGGTCGGGAAGGCCGCGGCCAGCGCCCTGTCGAGCCGCCAGCCGGCCTGGCCGGGGTCAAGCCGGCCGGCGAGCCGGGCAGGCTCGGGCCCATCGCCATCCGCTTGCGTTTCCCCCCCGGACACCGTCATCATGCGGTCATGCATGTCGGCACGAACGCGCCCGCTTCAAGCCCGGTTGCAATCGAGGCCATGGCCGCGCGGGCCATCCGGGCAGCGACCGTGGCCGCGGCGCCGAACGAGGCCTGCGGCCTGCTGCTGGGCGAGGGGAGCTGCGTGACGCAGGCGACGGTGGCCGCCAACCGGGCGCCCGAACCGGCCACGGCCTTCGAGATCGACCCCGCCCACCTGATCGAGACGCATCGGCGCACGCGGGCGGGCGGCCCCGCGGTGCTTGGCTGCTGGCACTCCCACCCGAATGGCTGGCCGACGCCGAGCGACCGCGACGCCGACGGCGCGGCAGCCGTCGGCGGACTGTGGCTGATCGCGGTGCCGGGCGGCGGGCTGTCGCTGTGGCGCTGGACCGGCCACGGCTTCCAGTCGGTTGCGTTGGCGGAAATGCCGGATTAGCCATCCATAATCCGGTCTCGGGGACAAGGGTTTGGCACAGGGCGAGATCCTCTGGTTCGATCATGCGCGCGGCTTCGGCTTCATCCGGCCGGACATGGGCCCGCGCGACGTGTTCCTGCATGCGTCGGCGCTCGCGGAATCGGGCCTGTCGTCGTTCGAGCCGGGCACCCGGGTCGAGTTCGAGCTGGTTCAGGCCGGGGACGGACGGATCATCGCCCAGCGCGTGCTGCCGCTCGCTCCCGCGCCGCGCCGCCGCGCCGGTCGCTGACGGGCAAGCCAACTGGCCAAGCCGCCCGCGCGCCGCTAACGGCCGGGCGCGATGGCGATCTGGGCTCTCCTGGTCGGCTCGGCCGCCGGCCTCGCGCTTGGCGGGCCGCTGGGCGCGCTGGCTGGCGCGGCGATCGGCGCCGCGGTCGATCGCGCGCTTGCCGTTCGCGCTGCCTCGCCGCAGCGCCGGCAGGTCGCCTTCACCATTGCCGCCATCGCGCTCGCTGCCAAGATGGCGCAGGCCGACGGCCACGCCTCCGACCGCGAGGCCGAGGCCTTCCGGCGGCTGTTCCATGTGCCGGAAGACGAAGTAGCGAACATGTGGCGCTTCTACCGTCTCGCGGCACAGTCGGCCGACGGCTATGAAGCCTATGCACGGCAGGCTGCCGAGCTGCTGGGCGAAGGCTCCCCCGTGCTCGAGGATCTGCTCGAAGCCCTGCTGATGATCGCAACTGTCGATGGCGTGCATCCGGCCGAAATTGCCTTCCTCGAGCGCGTGGCCGCGCGGATGGGCTTCAGCCCCGACCAGTGGGCAGCGATCCGTGCCCGCCACATTCCCCTCGCGCCGGATGATCCCCACGCCGTCCTCGGCGTGGCGCCCGGCGCCAGCCCGGAGGAGATCCGGGCCGCCTGGCGCCGGCTGGTGCGCGAGCATCACCCCGACCGGCACATCGCGCAAGGCACCCCGCCCGAGTTCATCCGGGTAGCGGAAGCCCGCATGGCGGCGATCAACGCTGCCTATGCGGCGCTGACCGGCCGACCCGGCTGAACGCCCGCGGGCTGAACCTCCATGCGCCCCATCCACATCGGCTTCGTCCTGCTCATCGACCTGCTGTGGGCGTTCAACATCGTCGCCATCAAGGAAGCGGTCACCGCCATGCCGCCGCTGCTCTCGGTGGCGTTGCGCTATGCCGTCGTGCTGCTGGTCTGCGCCTCGGCGCTGAAGCTGGTGCCGGGTCGGATGCGCCTGGTGTTGCTGACGGGAATCATCACCGGCGCGCTGCAGTTCGGCTTGGGCGCAGCGAGCTACCAGGTGGCGACCAACCTGTCGGCACTCGCCATCGCCGGCCAGCTCGGCGTGCCGCTGTCGCTGATCCTCGCCATCCTGATCGATGGCGAGCGGATCGCCTGGCGGCGCACCATGGGGATCGTGCTGGCGATCGCCGGGGTGACGCTGCTGGTGTTCGATCCGCGCATCGCGGATGAGCGGCTGGGGATTTTCCTGACCTTCGGTGCCGCCTGCTGCTGGGCGGCGGGCAACCTGATGTTCCGCCGGCTGACCGGCATTCCCGTCCTCACCCTCTATGGCTGGCAGGCCCTCGTCTCCATTCCGCTGCTGCTGCTGGCCAGCGCGCTGCTCGAGCCCGGCGGGTTCGGGGCGCTGACAGATGTGCCGCTCGGCGCCTTTGCCTGGGTCGTCTATTCGGCGATCGCCGCTAGCCTTGTTGGCCACGCCGGCATGGCCTGGCTGCTGCAGCGCTATCCCGTCACCCTCATCACCCCCTTCACCCTTCCCACGCCGCTGCTCGCCGTCGGCTTCGCCACCCTCGTCTATGGAACGCCCGTCACGCCGATCATGTGGCTGGGCGGCGCGCTGACCCTCATCGGGGTCTCCATCATCGCCTTGCGCACGGCGCGCAAATCGGTTGAACCTGACACCCCATGAGCCTCGCCAACGAAATCGAGTGGCGCCCCAGCCCCAACTACAACGAACGTCGCGCGCCGCTCCGGTTCATCGTGCTCCACTATACGGGGATGACCGATGGCGAGGCCGCCGTGCAGTGGCTGACCAACCCCGAGTCGCGCGTGTCAGCCCATTATCTCGTCCATGAGGACGGCCGGATGGTGCAGATGGTCGAGGAGACGGATCGCGCCTGGCACGCCGGGGCCGGCAGCTGGCAGGGGCTGACCGACATGAACAGTCGCTCCATCGGGATCGAGATCCAGAATCCGGGCCATGAATGGGGCTATCGCCCGTTCCCCGACGCGCAGATGCGCGCGCTGCTGCGCCTCGTTGCGACGCTCTGCGTTCGCCACCGGATCGACCGCGCCGATGTCATCGGCCATTCCGACCTCGCGCCCACCCGCAAGGACGATCCCGGCGAGCTGTTCGACTGGGTGCGGCTCGCCCGCCACCGCATCGCCATCGCCCGGCCCGAGAAGCTGCTCGCCGACCCGGGCTGGCCCGATGGCGCCTTCGCGCTGGCGCTCGAACGCTTCGGCTATGACATCACCGACCTGCCGGCCGCCGTGCGCGCCTTCCAGCGGCGGTTCCGCCAGTCGAACGTCGATGGCGTGATCGACGGCGAGACGCGCGCCACCCTCTTCACCCTCCAGGTGCTCGAGGAACAGCGCCTGCAGGCCGGGGGCGACTGGGGCAAGACCCCCGGCTGAGGCCGTCAGCGCCCCATCATCCGCAGGATGTCGTCGAGCGGATTGCCGTCGCGGTTGGCATCGAGCATCTGCGCCAGCGCCGCCACGCCGCCCGTCTGCGAGCGACCACCGCCCGTCAGCCCGCCCAGCACCTGCCCGACGAGCCCACCGAGCCCGCCGCCCGAATTCGCGCCCGTGCCCGCCGAGGCCTGCTTCGCCATCAGCCCGGCCGCCGCCATGGCGATCATCGGCAGCATCTGGCGCAGGATGTCGGCGCCCACGCCCGAGGCGGCCGACGCCCGGTCGGCAACCGCCCGGCTCACATCCTTGGAGCCGAAGATCTGCCCGAGCACGGCATTGCCCTGGTCAACCGGCGTGGGCTTCGGCGCCAGCACGGCCTCCAGCAGATTGCCACCGCCCATCTGCGAGAGAAGACCGGCCAGCCCCTCGACCCCCTGCGGCGAGGCGGCCGCCTGCTTCTGGAAGCCGCCCATCACCATCGGCAGCAGCGCGGCCGCGCCCGCCATCGCCGTCTTCTCGTCGATGCCCAGCTCGCGCGCCATCTGCGCCAATCCGCCCGCCCCGCCCAGCGCGTCCAGGATGCCCGTGCCGCTCATGCCCTGTCTCCCTGTTGCATGGCGCCACTGTCCGCGATTGCAGCGGATTCCACAAGCCGTTGGCAAGGCTGTCATCCCCGTGTCATCCTGCCGTCATCGGGCAGCAGGAGACAGGCGGCCATGGACACCGAAACCGATCCCGCCGGCACCGCCCGGCGCCGCCCGAAGCCCGATGTCACCGCCATCGGCAACCGCCGGCTGAAGCCTGCCACGCTGATGATGGGCCATGGCTATGACCCGACGCTGTCGGAAGGCGCGCTGAAGCCGCCGATCTTCCTCACCTCCACCTTCGTCTTCGAGTCGGCAGCCGCCGGCAAGCGCCATTTCGAGGGCGTCACCGGCAAGCGGCCAGGCGGCGCGGAGGGCCTCGTCTATTCCCGCTTCAACGGCCCGAACCAGGAGATCCTCGAGGACCGGCTCGCCGTCTGGGAAGATGCCGAGGATGCGCTCAGCTTCTCCTCGGGCATGTCGGCGATCGCCACCCTGCTTCTCACCTTCTGCCAGCCGGGCGACATGATCGTGCATTCGGGCCCCCTCTATGCCGCGACCGAGACGCTGATCGGCCGCATCCTCGGGCGCTTCGGCGTGGGCTGGCTCGACTTTCCGGCCGGCGCGACCCGCGCCGAGATCGAATCCGTCCTCGCGGCCGCGGCCGCGCGCGGGCGCGTCGCGCTCATCTATCTGGAAAGCCCGGCCAACCCCACCAACGCGCTGGTCGACGTCGAGGCCGTTCGCGCTGCCCGCGACTCGCTCTTCCCGACGGATCCGCCGCCGATTGCCATCGACAACACCTTCCTCGGGCCGCTGTGGCAGCAGCCGCTGGCGCATGGCGCCGACCTCACGGTCTACTCGCTGACCAAATATGCCGGCGGCCATTCCGACCTGGTCGCCGGCGCCGTCGTCGGCGCGGAGCGGCTGATCACCCCCATCCGCCTCATGCGGAACACCGTCGGCACCATCACCGATCCCAACACCGCCTGGATGCTGCTGCGCAGCCTGGAAACGCTCGAGCTCCGGATGCGCCGCGCCGGGGCCAATGCCGAACGGGTCTGCGCCTTCCTGCGCGACCACCCGAAGGTCGCGCATGTCGGCTATCTCGGCTTCCTTGCCGAGGATCCCGGCCGGCAGGGCGATATCTTCCGCCGCCACTGCACGGGCGCCGGCTCCACCTTCTCCCTCTACCTGAAGGGCGGCGAGCGCGAGGCCTTCGCCTTCCTCGATTCGCTTGTCATCGCCAAGCTCGCCGTCAGCCTCGGCGGCACCGAGACGCTCGCCTCCGCGCCGGCGGCCATGACGCACCTTTCCGTGCCCGAGGATCGCAAGGCAGCGCTTGGCATCACCCCCAATCTGGTGCGGATCTCGATCGGGGTGGAGGATCCCGACGACCTCATCGCCGATTTCGCCCAGGCCCTCGATGCCGTCTGAGGCGCCGATGAAGCTCGGCCTGATCGGCGGCAGCGGCCTCTATGACCTGCCCGGCCTCGAGCAGGCGCATCGCCTGTCGCAGGAAACCCCCTGGGGCTTTCCCAGCCATGCCCTGACCGAGGGCGAGGTCGCCGGTTTGCCGGTCGTCTTCCTGCCGCGCCACGCGCTGCACCATTCGATTGCGCCGGCCGACATCAACGTCCGCGCCAATATTGCCGCCCTCAAGGCGCGTGGCTGCACGGCGGTGCTCTCGGTCTCGGCCGTCGGCAGCTTCCGCGACGAGCTGCCGCCCGGCAGCCTCGCCATCCCGCACCAGATCGTCGACCGCACGCACGGCCGGGCGCGAAGCTTCTTCGGCCAGGGCCTCGTCGCGCATGTGAGCCTGGCCGATCCGATCTCGGTTGATCTCGCCGGCCGGGTGGCGCAGTCGGCGGAAGCGCTTGCAATCCCGCATCGCGACGGCGGCACCTACCTCACCATCGAGGGGCCGCAGTTCGCGACCCGCGCCGAATCGAAGCTGGCGCGGGCGCAGGGCTTCGATGTCGTCGGCATGACCGCCGGGCCCGAGGCCGCGCTCGCCCGCGAGGCGGAGATGGCCTATGCGGTCGCCGGCTTCGTGACCGATTATGACAGCTGGCGCGACGGGGCCGCCGGCGTCGCGACCGCCGACATTCTGGCGGTGCTGGACGCGAACCGCGCGCGGGCCCGCGACCTGATCGCGGCGGTCGCGGCGAATCTCGCCGCCAGCCCGCTCAGGCTGCCGAGCGCCGAGGGGTGGGAGCGCGCGCTCGATGGCGCCATCGTCACCCCGCGCGCCCACTGGCCGGTCGAGGCCGCAGCCCGCCTGCGCGCGATCGCGCCCCGCCTGTTCGACGGACCGGACGTCCCATGACCCCTGACGACATCGCCGGCTTCATCCGCGCCGTGCCCGACTTCCCGAAGCCCGGAATCCTGTTCCGGGATCTGACGCCGCTGCTCGCCAACGGCCCCGCCTTTGCCGCAACGATCGAGGCGCTGAAGGCGCGGGCCGGCGGGTTCGACCTGATCGCCGGGATCGAGGCCCGCGGCTTCCTGTTCGGCGCCGCCCTCGCCTATGCGTGTGGCAAGGGCCTCGTCATCGTCCGCAAGCCGGGCAAGCTGCCGGCCGAGACCATCGGCCATGACTATGCGCTGGAATATGGCCGAGACCGGCTGGAGCTTCACGCCGACAGCTTCGCCGCCGGTGCGCGCCTGCTGCTGGTGGACGATGTGCTGGCGACCGGCGGCACGGCGGCGGCCGCAGTCAGCCTGCTTCGCAAGGCCGGCGGCACGGTCACGCGGGCGCTGTTCCTGCTCGAGCTCGACGGGCTGGGCGGGGCTGCGCGGCTGACCGCACTCGGCGTCGAGCCGGTCGCGCTTCTCAGCGTCCCGGCATGACGTCGATCCCGAAGATCCTCGGCATCCTGAACGTCACGCCCGACAGCTTCTCGGACGGCGGCCGCCTGCCCGATGCGGCAGCCGCGATCGAAGCGGGCATCGCGATGCACCGCGCGGGGGCCGCCATGGTCGATGTCGGCGGCGAAAGCACCCGGCCGGGGGCGGCGCCCGTTCCCCTCGACGAAGAGCGTCGCCGCGTCCTGCCCGTCATCGAGGGGCTGGTGGCCGCCGGCGTTCCGGTCTCGATCGACACGATGAAGGCAGCCGTCATGCGGGCCGCGCTGGCGGCGGGTGCCGCCATGCTGAACGATGTCTCGGCGCTGACCGCCGACCCCGAGAGCGCCGCGGTCGCGGCGGCCGCGTCGGTGCCTGTCGTCCTCATGCACCTGCGCGGCACGCCCGCCACCATGCAGGCGCACGCCCGCTACGCCGATCCGGCCGCCGAGGTGCGGGCCGAACTCGAAGCCCGGATCGCGGCGGCGGAGGCGGCCGGCATTGCCCGCGCGCGCCTCATTGCCGATCCCGGCATCGGCTTCGCCAAGGGGCCCGAGCACAACCTCGCGATCCTGAGGCGCCTCGAGGCCTTCCAGGCGCTCGGGCTGCCGCTGATGCTGGGCGCCAGCCGCAAGTCCCTGATACCGGCGATCGCCGGCCCGGCGCCCCCGGACGCGCGGCTTCCCGGCAGCCTGGCGCTGGCCCTGCGCGGCGCCGAGGCCGGGGTCGCCTGGCTTCGGGTGCATGATGTCCCCGAGACGGCGCAGGCGCTGGCGGTCTGGGCGGCCTGCCGGCCCTGAGGCTTGCGCGGCCCGATCCGAAGCGCCACTTGTAGAGCTTCAACCAGAAGGGGAAACCGCCCATGTCCATCTGCCGCAAACAGGAACGGTCCCTGCTGGACCATGAGGCATGGACGCTCGTCGAGCGGACCCACCTGCCGGCGCTGAAGGCGCTGAGCGACGCGGAGCTGTCCGAGACAGGCCGCCGGCTTCGCGCCCTGCATGACAAGCAGCGCGACCTCAGCCGCGAGAAGCGCCGGATCGCCCGCGGCAAGGCCGAGCCCCGGGGCGGCAGCTTCCCCGGAACCGCCGAGCGGCCGAAGCAGCGCAAGCAGGTGTTCGCGCAGGCGCTGAAACGTGTGAACAGCGAGTTCGAGCGGCGCCGCGGGCATGTGACCCGGCAGCAGATGATCGAGGCGCAACGGCAGGTGCTGGAAGCCCGGCGCGCGGCGGCCGGCGGGCAGCGCCCGGCCAATACCCGAACGGCCGGCACGGGGCCGCGGGCGATCGACAATGTGAAGCGCGCCACGAAGGTGCCGCCCGCCAAGGTCGGCAGCGTGTCGCAGGCGACCCGGAACGCCCAGGCGAAGCGCGACCGCTGAGGCGTCAGGCCGGTGTCGCCGGCGCCGCGACCGGTGGCCGCCGCCACAGCAGCAGCACCAGCACCAGCCCGACGGCCACCACGCCGGTCATGGCGAGATAGCCGCCCGAGCCGACCCCGGTGTCAAACACGCGGCCGGCGATCCAGCTGGCAATCGCCTGCGCCGGCGCGGTCGCCAGCGCCATGAACATCATCTGCGCCGTCGGTGTCCGGTCATCGCCCCACATCGCCTGGATGCCGCGCATGGCCCCCAGGAAGGTGCAGGCGAAGCTGACGGCGTGGAGCGCCTGCAGCGGCACCAGCAGCGCGAGATCCGGTGACGTCGCCATCAAGGACCAGCGCAGCATCGCGCCGGCCCCGCCGATCACCATCAGGGTCGCCGGCCGCACATGCTCGATCCGCGGTGCCACCAGCATCAGGAAGGCGGCCTCGACGATCACCCCGAAGGCGAACAGCCAGCCGGCGACCGTGGCCGACACGCCCAGCTCGGTGGTCCAAAGCTCGGTCCCGAAGATATAGTAATATTGGTGCCCGGCCTGGATCAGCCCGCAGCCGAACATCAGCAGCGCGAACTCGGGCCGCTTCACCATGGCAAGCCCGTCGGCCAGCCGTCGGGCGAAGGGCGGCTCGTGGGTTCGGGTCAAGGGCTCGGGCGCCATCATCAGCGACAGGGCGAACAGCCCGCCCACCGTCAGCAGCAGCCACCACAGGATCATCGGATAGCCGCCGAGATCGACCAGCACGCCGACCACGACATTGCCCACCACGAACGACAGCGACGCAAGCCCGCGCGCCAGCCCATAGTTCGGAACCGAATCCGGCCGGGTGAGCCGCAGAAGTGCGGCCTCGAGAAAGGCGATCAGCGCCCAGCTGGTGATCTCCGCCACCAGCGCGAGACCGAAGCTGACGGCATAGGCGGCCGAAAAGAACAGCGCGCCGAGCGCCAGCACGGTGATTCCGGCCAGCAGCTGGATCGGCGCGCGCCGGTCGCGGCGGCCGTCGGCCCAGGCGCTGGTCAGCGGCCCGGCGACGATGCGCCCCAGGCCGGCGAGCGCGATCAGCAGGCCCACCTGCTCGCCGGTGAACAGCGCCTCCTCGCGCAGCCAGCGCGGGAACCACTGGATGAGGCCGCCGAAGCTGGCGTAGAACAGGCAGGCGGCAGCCATGGCGCGAAGCGCCGGCGGGTTCATGCGCATCGGCCGTCTTCCAAGCATGCTTGCCCCGCGCCCGCAAGCGCGCCATCAGCAGCCGGCCAGACGGGAGGGCAATACATGCGGGATCTGTTCGACATGACCGGCCAGGTGGCGGTGATCACCGGCTCGTCGCGCGGGATCGGCCGGGCGATCGCGCACGCCATGGCGGCACACGGGGCCGATGTGGTGATTTCCAGCCGCAAACAGGACGCCTGCGAGGAGGCCGCGGCTGCGATCAACGCCGATGTCGGCCGCGCGGCGGCAGTGGCGTTTGCGGCCAACATCAGCGCCAAGGACGCGCTTCAGGCTCTCGCCGATTTCGCGCTTCAGCGCTTCGGCAGGGTAACGGCGCTGGTCTGCAACGCCGCCTCCAACCCCTATTTCGGGCCGATGGCCGGAATCTCGGACGAGCAGTTCGTCAAGATCCTGATGAACAATGTCGTCTCCAACCACTGGCTGATCCAGATGCTCGCCCCGCAGATGCTCGCGCGCAAGCAAGGCTCGATCACGATCGTCAGTTCCATCGGCGGCTTCAAGGCGTCCACCGTGATCGGCGCCTACAACATCTCGAAAGCGGCCGACATGCAGCTCGCGCGCAACCTGGCGGCCGAATATGGCCCGGCCGGCGTGCGTGTGAACTGCATCTGCCCCGGCCTCGTCCGAACCGATTTCGCCCGCGCCCTGTGGGAGAATCCCGACATCCTGAAGCAGGCAACCGCGCATTCGGCGCTCAACCGCATCGGCGAGCCCGAGGAGATTGCCGGCATGGCCGTGTTTCTCGCCAGCCGGGCGGGGGCCTTCACCACGGGGCAGTCGTTCGTGATCGACGGCGGGGCAACGATCGTCTGAGCGGGCCCCCTTCCCGATGCGGCAGGACGTTAAGAAGGGGCGAGGGTGCCCGAAGCCCCCTCGCCCCTTCCCATCCGACCCTGTGTCGGAAAGCCGTTCGACGATCGATCAGGCGCTGACGTGCGCCACCGTCTCGCGCCGGCGGCGAAGCGCGCCGCCCACCAGGCCGAAGCCGGCGATCAGCATCGCCCAGGTCGCCGGCTCGGGAACAACCCCGCCGCCGCCGTAGAAGATGATGTGCGACAGGGCCGGCTGCTGGCCCCCCTGACCAACCGTCAGACCCGTCGTGTCCCAGGTGCCCGACGATCCGGCCGTCGTCAGCTTGGTCAGCTTGAACTGGGTTCCGCCCTTGGCCGAGATGAAGTCGACGGTGAAGCCGGGCAGGTTCCAGGTTCCGCTCTTGCCGTCGGCCGCGAAGGTGATGGTGCCGAAGCCGGGAAGCGTCACCGTCGTCCCGAAGTCGGCTCGGGACGCGTCATACTTCAGGATCCGGTTCAGCGTGATCGGCGCACCGGCCTTGCCGCTGGCGTTGTAGACCGTCATGATCGTCGCATCGGCCGAAGGTGGGCCGTCATTGCCGTTGAACACGCAGCCACCATCGGCCTGAAGCACCGACGTGCAGGGCGAGCCGATGGTGATGGTGGCGGAAGCCGGAACCGCCACGAACCCGAAAGCCAGCGCCCCAGCGCCGGCGAGCAACAATCTCGTCATGTAACCAACCCTCACGCTTGCCATGCGCCGCACGGGTCCTGAACCGCCCGACGCCTGAACATGCCCCACACCGATCAGCCCCCTTGCAGGCCACCAGCGGACAGGAATTGCTATCACATGATGTGACGAAATCGGAAGTGAAAATAGGTTAACGACGTGTTTCGTCGCATTTGTCCAAGCCTGAAAGCGGACTGGCGCCTGCGCGGGCCGGCAGGCGCCGGGCGCGGAAACCGGGACAGCGGGGGCCGCCGGGCGGCGAATCAGGTCGCCAGGCCGATCGCCGGCCCCGGCAGCACCGACTCGTCCCGCTGGCCCGCCCGGGTGAGGGTTCGAGGGGCAGCGGACTGAATCGATCCTGTCGCCGACCCGCCATCGGCTTCGACAAGCGCGCCACCCGCCAGGCCTTGCGGCGTGGCGGTCAGGGACGTGGCGGCCCAAGCCGGGGCGGCATAAGGCGCCGAGGCCAGACAGGCTGGCATCAGCAGGGCTGGAACGATGAACCTGGCGACCATTTTTCGTCGTTTTCTTCTTCTTCGTTGCGCCCGCCGTGCCGGTTCATGTGCCCGGCGGACCCTCATTGACTAGTGGTTAACGTGGAAACTGTAAAGACCCCCGTTTCTTAACGACTGTAATTCACAAGGTCCCTCAGGCATCGGCCGGCCGGCCGCCACCGGGCACCCGGCTTGCCGGCGCGTGACCGGGCGGCCATAGGCGGGCGCCATGCACGATCTGAAGGCCCTTCGCGCCGACCCGGCCGCCTTCGACGCGGCGCTCGCCCGACGCGGCATCGCCGATGCCTCGGCGGGGCTGCTGGCCGCCGACCAGCGGCTACGCGCCATCCAGACGGCGCTTCAGGCGGCGCTTGCCCGCCGCAACGAGGCATCGAAGGCGATCGGCGCCGCGAAGGCCGCGGGCGACACGGCGCAGGCCGAAACGCTGATGGCCGAAGTGGCATTGCTCAAGGCCGAGATCGCCGGCGCCGAGGCCGAGGAACGCGCGGCCCAGACCGCCGTCGAGACTCTCGCCGCAGCGCTTCCCAACCTGCCGGCCGCAGATGTGCCTGACGGCCTCGACGAGACCGGCAATGTCGAGGTGAAGCGCTGGGGCAGCCCTCGCGCCGGCGGCCTCGAGCATGACGCCCTCGCCGAGCGTCTGGGCTGGAAGCCGGAAGCCGCCGCGCGCCTCTCGGGCAGCCGGTTCATGGTGCTGAACGGCGGCCTCGCCCGGCTCCACCGCGCGCTTGGCCACTTTATGCTCGACCGGCAGGTCGAGGCCGGCTGGCGCGAGACACTGGTGCCGTTCCTGGTGCGGGCGGACTGCATGTTCGGAACCGGCCAGCTTCCCAGGTTCGGGGACGACAGCTTCGCGACGACCGACGGCCGCTGGCTGATCCCGACGGCCGAAGTGAGCCTCACCAACCTCGTGCGCGAGCAGATCCTCGACGCCGAGACGCTTCCCCTGCGCGTCACCGCGCTCACCCCCTGTTTCCGGGCCGAGGCGGGTGCGGCCGGCCGCGACACGCGCGGCCTCATCCGCCAGCACCAGTTCGAGAAGGTGGAGCTGGTCACCATCTGCACGCCCGAGCAGGCCAAAGCCGAGCATGAACGCATGCTGCTGGCGGCCGAGGCGATCCTCGAAGCCCTCGACCTCCCCTACCGCCGCATGCTGCTGTGCGCCGGCGACATGGGCTTTTCGGCACGCAGGACCTATGATCTCGAGGTCTGGCTGCCGGGTGCTGCCCAGTATCGCGAGATTTCGTCGGTCAGCTGGTGCGGGGATTTCCAGGCCCGCCGCATGGACGCACGCTGTCGCGTTCCGGGCGAAAGGGGCACGCAGTTCGTCCACACGCTGAACGGCTCGGGCCTTGCCGTCGGCCGCACCCTGGTTGCCGTCCTCGAGAATTACCAGAAGCCCGATGGCAGCGTCACCATTCCGCCACCGCTCCGCCCCTACATGGGCGGCCTCGACCGTCTCGCACCGGAGAGCTGATGCGCATTCTCCTCACCAACGACGATGGCATCAACGCGCCCGGCTTCGCCGCGCTGGAGCGCATCGCCCGCGAGATCTCCGATGACCTCTGGTTCGTCGCACCCGCCGAGGAACAGTCGGGCGCCGGCCATTCGCTCACGCTGACGCGGCCGCTTCGCGTGCGCGAACTGGGCCCGCGGCGCTTCGCGGTGGCCGGCACGCCAACGGATGCGGTCATGATGGCGCTCGGGCATCTCATGAACGGCGAGCGGCCCGACCTCATCCTCTCGGGCGTCAACCGCGGGCCGAACCTCGCTGAGGATGTGACCTATTCGGGCACCGTTTCGGCGGCGATGGAAGGAACGCTCGCCGGCGTGCGCTCGATCGCGCTCTCACAGGCCATGGCCGATTACACCCACGGCGCCGAAAGCTTCGCCGCAGCCGAGGCAACGGCCGCCGACATCATCCGCAAGGTGGCGGCCAGCAGCTGGGGGGACGGCGTTCTCATCAACATGAACTTTCCGGCGAGGCCCCGGCCGCTGGGCGTTCGCGTGACCCACCAGGGCTTTCGCGACTATGGCCATATCCGCATCGACGCCCGGATCGATCCCCGGGGCTTTCCCTACTACTGGTTCGGCTATGGCCGCGAGGTGGAAACGCCCGCGCATCGCTCCGATCTCGAGGCGGTACGCGAAGGCTATGTCTCGGTAACCCCCTTGCACCTCGACCTCACGCACCACCTCACCATGGCGACCCTGCGCCAGGCGCTCGAGCCCGGCGCCGACGGCTAGAACCCAAGGCATTGGCCCGGCACGGCGGGTGCCGTGCGATCGGTTCAGGCGTTCACCAACCGGGTGCGCTGCCGCCGCACCGCCGAGCCGACAAGCCCGAAACCAGCAATAAGCATCGCCCAGGTCGCCGGCTCGGGGATCGCGCCGGCGCGTGGGGTGATCGTGACCGACACATCGTCGAGAATAACCCCGATATTGTCGCTCGGCTCGCTCGGTCCAGCCAGGCTTCCCCAATGGACCAGCCGGATGAAGAAGCTGCCGTCGGATCCTGCGCGGAAGCGAATGCCCCAAGGCGTGAAGGGATCGCTGCTCGCGAACACCGGGGGAGAGCCGAAGCCGCCATTGAAGCCCGGGAGGTCTTCCGGAAGTGTGTAACCGCTGGAGCCCCGGAGCAACTGTACCCCGAGAAGATCGACGGGGCCGAGAAAGAAGAAACTCGTGTTGACAAGATCCGTCGGACCGCGGCGCTGGTTGCCGCTCAGCCACAAGACGACATCGACTTCATCGCCCGCCGAAAAGGAAAAGGTCCGCGACGCCAGCGATCCGGCCTGCCCGGTCGAGCCATCGAGGTCGACGCAATAGTTGCCCGAGCGGCAAGTGATCCCGAACTCACCCGAGCGGACGAGGTCGACCGACCCACTGACGACCGACCAGTTCGCGAAGCTGCCGTAGTTCAGAATGGAGCCGCCGGCCGTCTCTCCCTCGAAGCCATCGAAGAAGGTGACTGGCGAAGCAGCGGCTGGAGCAGCCAGGACAAGAGCTGCGACCGCCCATGACACAGATGCCCGCACGAAAACCTCCCTGTAACAAGCCAACACTCAAGATAAGCCTTATTGTTAGCAAATCTCATGCCATGTGCCGGCACGCGAATTTCAACAGGTTAGGTCCGGACGGAGCGTCACGACTGTCAAATACACCGACAGGTCGGCCGGCGTGGCAAAGCAAAAGGCGGCGATCGCCCCTGTCGATCACCGCCCTTTCCGTGACGAACCTGTCCCGGGCCGGCTCTTGCCCCCGCCAGCCTCGACATAGTGTGCAGGACTCATGCCAACTTTCGATAGTCATCGAAACCCAATCGCAATCAGTGGGTTGGTGGCATCGCGCACGCGCCGCCCGGGCATCGCCTGTAAAGATTTCCGACAGCTTCGTGGGCAGATGCGATCGTGCCGCCTTGGCGCCGCTCGGCCCGGCCGGCTAAGGGCGCTCACCGTGCGCGCCATTCCCCCCCTGTGCCTTGCGCTGCTGGTCGCGGCCTGTGCCGCGCCGCCGAAGCCCCCGTCGCGGCCACCCGCCGGCGCCGAGCGGCCGGCATCGCGGATCGAGCCGGCGCCGCGCCCGCGCTGGCAGGCAGTGCCGGCGAAACCCGATGGCGCGGTCGTGCCCGGCGGGCGGCGCCATATCGTGAAGCGCGGCGAGACAGGGATTGCCATCGCCCGGGCCTATGGTGTGCCCTGGAGCCGGATCGCGGCTGCCAACAAGCTCGACCGTGACGCCATCCTCCACATCGGGCAGGCCCTGTTCGTGCCGACCGGCGAAGGCGCCCGCCCGGCTCCCACGCGACCCGGCACACCACCAGTACGCCCCCAGACGCCGGAAGAGCGCGCGGCCCAATTCACGCTCGACATCGATGACCTCATCACCGGCTCGGCGCCGGCCCGTCCGGCCCCGCCGCGGCCCGCCCCCGCGACGCCCGCGCCCGCGCTTGCGACGCCGCCCGCCGCCGTGCCGGCCCTCAGCTGGCCGGTCGATGGCCGGGTCATCCTGTCGCGCTTCGGCCCCAAGCCGGGCGGGCGGGTGAACGACGGGATCAACATCCGGACGCTTCGCGGGGCCACCGTCCGCGCGGCTGCCGATGGCGAGGTCATCTATGTCGGCGATGCCATCGCCGGCTTCGGTCTTCTCATGCTGGTGCGCCATGCCGGCGGCATCGTCACCGCCTATGGCCATCTCGAAGCCGCGCTTGCTGACCGGGGCGACCGGGTCGGCCGTGGCCAGCCGATCGCGCGCGCCGGCAGCAGTGGCGAGGCAACCGAGCCGCAGCTGCTGTTCCAGCTGCGCCAGGGCCGCCGCGCGCTCGATCCGCTGCTCTATCTCCCGCGCTGACCGCGGTGCGCCATCAGCGCGCCGGGCAGGTCGCCTCGGTGCTGATGGTGAAGGTCGTGGCGGTCTCGTTCCCCGGGGTCGCCAGCGTCAGCTCGATGCGCGCCGGCGTGCCGGCCCGCGTCGTCAGCCGGATGAGCCGGCAGTCATGCGGGAAGCAGTCGTTGAGGGTTGGGTCCTCCGCGGCCGGGGTCTGGCCGCCCGTGCCGCGAAGGTGGGTGATGGTGACGCTGGACGCCGGCGGTGCGGTCAGCGTGACATCCGCCCAGCCGACGTTGCGGCCCCGCACCGCGACGATATTGTCGATCGTCGGCCGCTGCGGGCAGCTGAATGTCGGCCGCCGCAGGCCGCCCAGTGCCTGCACGGGGCCCAGCGGCAGATCCCGGTAGCAGGCGGCGCGCGGGTCGCGCGTTTCGGCCTGCGCCACGCCTGCCCGCCGGCAGCGGGTCACGCCGCCCATCCGCTCGGTCTCGAAACCGCGCGGGCAGCTCAGGCCCTGGGGCGTCAGTTGCGCGGCAACCAGCGTGTCCGGCCCGCGCGGCGCCACCCGGGCGCCAGTCGGCAGGCTGGCGCAATGGCTGTCCTGCGCTGCGGCCGGACTGGCCAGCAGCAGCCCAGCTGCGGCCATCGGCGCAATACGCATCGAACCCCTCCCGCCCGTGGCCATCACGGCCACCATGGCAGCCGGTCGTGCGCTTTCCAAGCCACGCCAGCCCGGGTAGAGCCGCTCCATGTCCGACATGACCGACACGCTTCCCCCCGCCCCCGGCGGCGACATCGCCCCCGTCAGTCTCGTCGAGGAGATGCGCGCCTCCTACCTCGACTATGCCATGTCGGTCATCGTCGCCCGCGCGCTTCCGGACGTGCGCGACGGGCTGAAGCCGGTTCACCGCCGCATTCTCTACGGCAGCCATGAGAATGGGTTCGGCTCCGGCAAGCCCTACCGCAAGTCGGCGCGGATCGTCGGCGATGTGATGGGGAAATACCATCCGCACGGCGACAGCGCCATCTATGACGCGCTCGCACGGATGGCGCAGGACTGGTCGATGCGCCTGCCGCTGATCGACGGCCAGGGCAATTTCGGCAGCATGGACCCGGATCCGCCGGCCGCCATGCGCTATACCGAGGCGCGGCTTGCCAGGGCGGCCGAGGCACTGCTCGACGATCTGGACAAGGACACGGTCGATTTCGTCCCCAATTACGACGGCCAGGAGCGCGAGCCCGCCGTGCTGCCGGCCCGCTTCCCGAACCTGCTGGTCAATGGCGCCGGCGGAATCGCCGTCGGCATGGCGACGAACATCGCGCCCCACAATCTGGGCGAAGTCGTCGATGCCTGTCTCGCCTATCTCGACGACCGCTCGGTCTCGGCCGAGGATCTGATGGCGCAGGTGCCCGCGCCCGACTTCCCGACCGGCGGGCTGATCCTGCGCACCGGTGCCATCCACAGCGCCATGACGACGGGGCGAGGCTCCATCCTGGTCCGCAGCCGCCACGTCATCGAGGCGACGCGCGCCGGGGGCAAGCGCCTCGTCCTCACCGAAATTCCCTACCAGGTCGGCAAGGCCGGGCTCGTCGAGAAGATCGCCGAGGCCATCAAGGACAAGCGCATCGAGGGCGTCGCCGACCTGCGCGACGAATCCAACCGCGAGGGTGTGCGCATCGTGCTGGATCTCAAGCGCGATGCCGTGCCCGATGTCGTGCTCAACCAGCTATGGCGCCACACGCCCGCGCAGTCGAGCTTCGCGGTCAACATGCTCGCGCTGCGCGGGGGCCGGCCCGAGCAGCTGAACCTCAGGGACGTGATCGAGGCCTTCGTGGCTTTCCGCGAGGAGGTGATCGCCCGCCGCTCGCGGCACCTGCTGGGCAAGGCGCGCGAACGCGCCCATCTGCTGCTCGGTCTCGTCATCGCGGTCTCCAACCTCGACGCGGTGGTCGCCATCATCCGCGGCGCGGCCACACCGGCCGACGCGCGCGAGGCGCTGATGGCGCGCGACTGGCCGGTCGCCGACATTGCCCCTTATCTGAAGCTGGTCGATGACGCCGATCTCGAGCTCGAGGGCGAGGCGCTGACGGCGGCCAGCTATCGCCTGACCGACGCCCAGGTCCGCGCCATCCTCGATCTGCGCCTGCACCGGCTGACGGCGCTCGGCCGCGACGAGATCGGGCAGGAGCTGAAGGCGCTCGCCGAGACCATCGCCGACCTGCTCGCCATCCTCGGCAGCCGGTCGCGGCTGGAGGCGGTGCTTCGCCAGGAGCTGATGGAGGTGCGCGACCAGTTCGCCACCCCGCGCCGGTCCGAGATCGTCACCGCCGACGATGTGGACGACGAGGATCTGATCGCGCGCGAGGACATGGTCGTCACCGTCACCCTGTCGGGCTGGATCAAGCGCGTGCCGCTGCTCGCCTATCGCGCCCAGAAGCGCGGCGGCAAGGGCCGGCAGGGCATGGCAACCAAGGAGGAGGATACCGTCACCGAGCTGTTCGTCGCCTCCACCCACGCGCCGGTGCTGTTCTTCTCCTCGGCGGGCAAGGTCTATCGGCTGAAGGTCTGGAAGCTGCCCGAGGGCGCGCCCCAGGCCAAGGGCCGGGCGATGGCGAACCTGCTGCCGCTGGAGCCGGGCGAGACCATCCAGACGGTCCTGCCGCTCCCTGAGGACGAGTCGGAATGGAGCCGCCTGCATCTGATGTTCGCCACCGCGCGCGGGCAGGTGCGGCGCAACAGCATGGACTCCTTTGCCAATGTGCCGTCCAACGGCAAGATCGCCATCCGTTTCGAGGACGACGCCGATGACCGCCTCATCGGCGTGGCACTCGCCCACGAAAGCCAGGACGTGCTGCTGGCGGCGCGCTCGGGCAAGGCGATCCGCTTCGAGGTGACGGCCGTGCGCGAGTTCCAGTCCCGCACCTCGACCGGCGTTCGCGGCATGGATCTCGAGCCCGGCGACGAGGTCATCTCGCTGTCCGTGCTGCGCCGGGTGGGCACCACCACCGAGGAGCGCGAGTCCTATCTGCGCTCGGCCCCCTGGAAGCCCGAGCCGGCGCCGCTCGAGGGCCTCACCGAGGCGCGGTTCCGGCAGATGGCCGAGGCCGAGCAGTTCATCCTGACGATCACCGCCAATGGCTATGGCAAGCGCAGCTCGGCCTATGAATATCGGCGGACCAACCGCGGCGGGAAGGGGATCGTCAACATCGACGCCTCGGCGCGCAATGGTCATGTCGTCGCCAGCTTCCCGGTCGAGCCCAGCGAGCAGCTGATGCTGGTGACCAACCAGGGCAAGCTGATCCGGATGCCGGTTGCCGACATCCGCATCGCCGGCCGCGCGACCCAGGGCGTCACCCTCTTCCGCGTCGCAGAGGATGAGCATGTGGTCTCGGCCGCCCGGATCCGCGACAGCGACGACAGCGACGAGGACGTCGAAGCGGGGGCCGAAGCGCCTGGGCCATGACTCTGGTTCTGGGGATCGAATCGAGCTGCGACGAAAGCGCGGTCGCGCTCGTCCGCCATGACCGGCGAATCCTCGCCGAACGCATCGCCAGCCAGGATGACACCCACGCCCCCTGGGGCGGGATCGTCCCCGAGCTGGCGGCGCGCGCGCACGCCGATCGCCTCGCGCCCATGCTCGACGCGATGCTGACCGAGGCGGGGGTCAGGCTCGCCGAGGTCGATGCGATCGCCGCCACCGCCGGCCCGGGCCTGATCGGCGGGGTGATGGTGGGCCTCGTCACCGGCCAGGCGCTCGCCTTCGCCACGGGAAAGCCGCTGTGGGCGATCAACCATCTGGAAGGCCATGCGCTCTCGCCCCGGCTCGTCGATCCCGACCTCGCCTTTCCCTATCTGCTGCTCCTGGTCTCGGGCGGCCACTGCCAGCTGATCGCAGTGGAGGGCGTCGGCCGTTACCGCCGGCTGGCGACCACCATCGACGATGCCGCCGGCGAAGCCTTCGACAAGGTGGCGAAGATGCTGGGCCTCGGTTTTCCCGGCGGCCCGGCGGTGGAGCGCGCCGCGACGCAGGGCGATCCCGCTGCCGTGCCGCTGCCACGCCCGCTCGTCGGCTCGGGCGAGCCGCATTTCAGCTTTGCCGGCCTGAAGACCGCCGTGCTGCGGGCCGTCGAGGGCGGCCATCACGGGGCGGCCGACATCGCCGCCAGCTTCCAGGCGGCCGTGACCGACTGTCTCGTCGACCGCACCGCGCTTGCCCTGCGCGCCATGCCGGAGGCGACCGCGCTGGTGGTCGCCGGCGGGGTCGCCGCCAACGGCATGATCCGGGCGGCGCTCGAAGGACTGGCCGCGCGCCATGCCCTGCCCTTCCTGGCCCCGCCGCCGCGCCTGTGCACCGACAATGCCGCGATGATCGCCTGGGCGGCGCAGGAACGCATCGCCGCCGGCCTCGCGCCCGATCCAGACCCGCAGGCGCGCCCGCGCTGGCCGCTCGACCCGGCCGCCGAGCCGGTGCGCGGCGCCGGCGTGAAGGCGTGAGCCGGAACGCTCTCTTGATGGTGCGTGAAGGCGTGAGCCGGAACGCCCTCTTGATGGCGCGTGAAGGCATGAGCGGCCTTGCTGTCGTCGGGGCCGGCGGAGTCCTGGTGCGCGTCGGCCTGATCCGCCGCCGGCAGGCCCGGTCATGACCAGGCTGGCCGTCGTCGGGGCCGGCGCGTGGGGCACGGCGCTCGCCCAGGCCATGGCGGATCGCGCCGATGTGCTGATCTGGGCGCGCGAGCCCGAGGTGGTGGCCGCCATCAACGAGACACGGGAAAATCCGCTGTTCCTGCCCGGCGTCACCCTGTCCGAGCGGATCCGGGCCACCGCGAATCTGGCCGATCTCGCCGCCCATGGGCTATGGCTGGTGGCGCCGCCGGCCCAGCATCTGCGCCGGGTACTGGCCGCCGCCCCGCTCGCGCACGCGCCGACGCTGGTGCTCTGCGCCAAGGGGATCGAGGCGGGCAGCCACCGGCTGATGGCCGAGGTGGCCGCCGAGGTGGCGCCCGCCTCGCCGCTGGCCGTGCTGTCGGGCCCCAGCTTCGCGGCCGATGTGGCGCACGGCCTGCCGACGGCGGTCACGCTGGCTGCACCCGAGCTGGCGGCAGCCTGTCGCCTCGCGGAGCAGCTCGCCCGGCCGGCGTTGCGGCCCTATGCCAGCGACGACGTCGTCGGTGCCGAGATCGGCGGCGCGGTCAAGAATGTGCTGGCCATCGCCTGCGGGGTGGTGGTGGGTGCGAAGCTGGGCGAAAGCGCCCGCGCCGCCCTCGTCGCGCGCGGCTTTGCCGAAATGACCCGCTTCGCCGTCGCGCGCGGCGCCCGGGCCGAGACGCTCGCCGGCCTGTCGGGCCTTGGCGACCTCGTTCTCACCTGCGGCAGCCCGCAGTCGCGCAACATGCGGCTCGGAATCGCGCTCGGCGAAGGCCGGTCGGCGGCCGACGCGCTCGCTGGAAGCCTCGCGGTCGCCGAAGGCGCGGCAACCGCGCCCGTCCTCGTCGAGGCCGCCGCTGCCTTCGGGGTCGAAATGCCCATCGCGCATGCGGTTGCCGACCTCATCGCCGGCCGGGCGACGGCCGAAGCGGTCATCGATCGGCTTCTCAACCGGCCGCTGCGGTCGGAGGGGCCGTAACAGCCCGGTCATCAGGCTGTCACATCGGGGTCACCCCCTCAAGATATTGCGTTCAGGCAACCCGCCACCCACCAGCCCTGAGAGGGGGCCGATTTCGATGGCCAGCGTTGCCCCGTCTGAACCCCGCGCCGAGTCGCCCGTTGTCCGCGCGCGGGCAACCGTGCGGCGCCTGCCGGCCCCTCGGGCCATGCCCCCCTGGATGGACGCCCCTGACGAGGAGGCGCCGCGGCCGAAGCTTCGTTTCCGCACCGTCTTCATTTCCGACACGCATCTCGGCACGGCCGGCTGCAATGCCGACCTGCTGTTCGACTTCCTGAAGTCGATCGAGTGCGACACCCTCTATCTCGTCGGCGACATCATCGACGGCTGGCGGCTGAAGAAGGGCTGGTTCTGGCCGACGCGCCACAATGATGTCGTCCGCCGCGTGCTGAAGATGGCCAAGAAGGGCACGCGCGTCATCTATGTGCCGGGCAACCACGACGAAGTGCTGCGCGACTTCATCGGCCTCGGCTTCGGTGACATCGAGATCATGCCCGAGGCCATCCACGAGACTGCCGACGGCCGCCGCCTGCTGGTGCTGCATGGCGACGAGTTTGATGGCGTCGTCCTCTACCACCGCTGGCTCGCCTTCCTGGGCGACAGCGCCTATGTCGCGCTGCTGCGGCTCAACATCTGGTTCAACGCCGCCCGCCGTGGGCTGGGCCTGCCCTATTGGTCGCTGTCGGCCTATCTCAAGAAACGGGTCAAGAACGCCGTGGAATATGTCGGCCGCTTCGAAGAGGCGGTCGCCCACGCTGCCCGCGAACGCGGCGCCGACGGCGTCGTCTGCGGCCATATCCACTCGGCCGAGATCCGCCAGTTCGGCGACATCACCTACTACAACGACGGGGACTGGGTGGAGAGCTGCACCGCGCTCGTCGAACATGCCGACGGCCGGATGGAAATCCTTGACTGGGCCGAGCGGGTCCGTACCGAAATCGCCGCCGGACAGCCGGTGAAGCCGCGCCGCGCCCGGGCCGCCGCGGCGCTCGCCAACCCGGCCTGAGCGGGCGCATGAACCGCCTCGCGCTCGTCTCGGACGCCTGGTCGCCGCAGGTCAACGGGGTCGTCCGCACCCTTCAGACCACCGCCGCGCACCTGACGGAACGCGGCTGGACAGTCGCGCCCATCACGCCCGACCGCTTCCGCTCCACCCCCTGCCCCACCTACCCCGAGATCCGCCTGGCGCTGGCCCCGCCCGGCGCCGTCGGCCGGCTGATCGAGGCGGCGGACGCCGACGCCGTCCACATCGCAACCGAGGGGCCGCTGGGCCTCGCCGCACGGCGCCACTGCCTGAAGGTGGGCCGCCACTTCACCACCAGCTTCCACACCCGCTTTCCCGACTATCTGCACGCCCGCTTCCGCCTGCCGCTCGGCTGGAGCTGGCGCTATCTGCGCTGGTTCCATGGCGCGGCGGACTCGGTACTGGTGGCAACCCCCCGGCTTGCTGCGGAACTGGCCGGCCATGGCCTGACGCGCACCCGCCTGTGGTCGCGCGGGGTCGATCTCGCCCGCTTCCGTCCCGGCCTGCCGCCACCAGCGGCCTATGCCGGGCTGCCGCGCCCGATCCTGCTCTATGTCGGGCGGGTCGCGGTCGAGAAGAATGTCGAGGCCTTCCTGGCGGCCGAAGCGCCCGGCAGCAAGGTCGTCGTGGGGGACGGGCCGGCGCTCGCCGAGCTGAAGGCGCATTTTCCACAAGCCCTGTTCCTCGGCGCACTCGAAGGCGAGGCGCTCGCCCGCGCCTATGCGGGCGCCGACCTCTTCGTCTTTCCCAGCCGCACCGACACCTTCGGGCTGGTGCTGGTGGAAGCCATGGCCGCCGGCCTGCCGGTTGCCGCCTATCCGGTGCACGGCCCGCTCGACATCGTCGATGGCTCGGGCGCGGGCGTTCTCGACGCGGATCTCGGCCGCGCCATCGACGGCGCGCTCCACATACCCCGCGCCGCCGCCCTGGTGCGCGCCCGCGATTTCAGCTGGGCGGCCGCCGTCAGCCAGTTCGAGGCGGCGATCCGCGACTGCGCCACCCGCACCGCCGCCCGGCGGCGGCGCTGGCGGCCCGGCCGCCGCCCACCCGATCCCGCGCCCGCCGCCTGAAGCCCCGTACAGACGAGGCGGCGCGCCGGTTGCCCGGCGCGCCGCCCGAACGATTGGCTGATGCTGCCCGGTCAGAACTTGGCGGTCAGTCCCAGCGAGAAGCTGGTGCCCACATCATAGCGGTTGTTGAACACTTCGCTGCCGCTCAGCCGCTGCGACTCCCGATATTCCGTGCCCAGGATGTTGCGCACCTCGAACTTGAGCTCCACCGGCTGGCGGCCGAGGTTCAGCTCCTCGCGCATCACGAAGTCGAGGCGGACCCCGGGCCGCTCGATCTGGTCGGGCGTGTTGTTGACCCCACGCTGCGTCACCCGCTCGGAGGCGAAGTTCAGCAGCAGAGTCTGCTCTGACAGCCGGTCATTGTGGGCGAGGCCCAGCTGCAGGTTGACGATATGGTCGGACTGGCCGGTCAGGCGGTCGCCATCGCTGAACACGATGTTGGCCGGCCGATCCTCGCCATTGCCCTCGACCGGGCGGGTGGTGTCGCCGGCGCGCACGCTGATGCGCGACTTGGTGTAGGTGTAGTTGGCGATCGCCAGGATCCGGCGGTTCTGGAACAGGCCGCCCAGCGACTCCAGGTCAAAGTACTTCTGCGCCTCGACCTCGGCCCCGTAGAGCTGGGCCCGCGGTGCGTTGGCGAAGGTGGTCAAGAGGTCGCCCGAGCCCTGCGAGAAGGCGATGGTCTCGATCGGGCGGTTGATCCGCTTCCAGAAGCCGCCCACCACCAGCCGCTCGTCGCGCCCGAAGAACCATTCGTAGCGGCCCTCGGCGTTGATGAGCGTGCTGTCGACGAGGAAGGGGTTGCCGAAGCTCGTGCGGTCATTGTCGGTGTCGGTGAACTCCTGGCGGGCCAGCTCCCGGAACTGCGGCCGCGCCAGCGTCCGCGAGGCGGCGACCCGGAACTGCATGTCCTCGGCGAAGTTCCAGGTGATGGTCCCCGCCGGCAGCCAGTAGCTCTTGTTGATGCGGGTGCGCTCCAGCTGTCCGACCCCGAACAGGTCGATCGCCTGCACGAACTGGCGACCCTGCTCGTAGCGGACGCCCGCCGTCAGCCGGAGCCCGTCGGCGACTTCGGCCTCGACCTGGCCATAGCCGGCATGGACGCGAAGGCCGGCCTCATAGGCCGCCACCCCCTGCCCGCCGGACTGTTCGCGAAGCAGGATGTCGAACGCCCGGATGTTGAATTCCGAGACCAGGAAGTCGGGCCGCTGCTGCTCGACCCCCGGCGGCAGCTGGTCTTCCGGGAAATAGCGGAAGCCCCGACGCTCGGCGTTGCGCGTGTTGTCGAGGTAGGCATAGCCCACGGCGAGCGTGACCGGCCGCGCGGTCGGCAGCTTGTAGCCGATGTCGGCCGCCCCCGACCAGACGATGTCGTCGAGTGTCGAGAAATTGATCAGCGCCTCGTTGCCGGTGCTTCGAAGGTTGTTGGTGAAGGCGAGGCTGCCGTCGGGAAGCACCGATTGCAGATACTGGAAGCGCCGTTCATAGGGCGCGTCGCGCTGCGACTTGGCCCAGGTGCCGCGGACATCGAAGCGCCAGTCGTCGAAGCGGAACTCTCCGACGGCAGACGTCGAGAAGAGCTGCCGCTCGAACCAGTTGGTGATCTGGCGATTGAGCGTGACACCCTGCAGCGAGAGGTTGTTGAAGCCTTCCTGGATCCGTGCCTGCTTCAGCACGTCGCGAATATAGACGTTGGTCAGGCGGATCTTGTGATCGCCAAACTCATAGCCGAGCCCCAGCAGGCCATTGAGCTGGATCCGGTTCTCGGTCGACAGGAAGCGGAAGCTTTCCACCGCCTCCAGCGTACCATTCGGGCTGATGTTCTCCACGAACTCGCGCAGGCCCCCGCGCGTCTGCCAGCCGTTCGACCAGTTGGCGGTGAAGATCACCCCCAGCCGGTCCTCGCCCACGTCCACCGACGTGCCGCCCGTGAAGCCGAGCGACATGTTCGCCGGGATGTTCTGGTTGCGCTGCACCAGCGTGGTCGGCGCATTGACCAGGCTTGCCGTGATGTCCTTCAGCTCGTTGACCGTGAAGTTGCCCAGCGCGATCAGCCGGCCCGACTTCATCGCCGCGCGAAGCGGCGCCGGCACCGAGCGCGTGCCATTGTCGAAGCTGGTCCAGTCGGTCGCCGAGCCCCAGTAGGTGTAGCCGAGCTGCCCCGTCGTGATGGTGTCGCCGCCGACCGAGCCCGAGATGTTGAGGAAGGTTTCCTCAGGCACGGCGCGCGTCGTCAGGTTGATGACGCCACCGCCGAACTCGCCCGGGAAATTGGCCGAATAGCTCTTCTGCACCAGGGTCGAGGCGAGAATGTCGGTCGGGAAGATGTCAAGCGGCACCACCCGCTTCAGCGGCTCCGGCGACGGGATCGGCAGGCCGTTCAGCAGCGCCAGCGAGTAGCGTTCGCCAAGGCCGCGCACATAGACATATTTGCCGCCGACGACCGACAGGCCGGTCACGCGCTTCAGCGCGCCGGCGATGTCCCCCTCGCCGGTGCGCGCGATATCGGCCTGCGACAGCACCGAGACCACCGACGGCGTCGCCCGGATGACGTTGGGAATGCGTCGGCCGAGAACCACGATGTCCGTTCCCTGCAGGCCCCCGGCGCCAGGCGCCGAGATGTCGACATCCTCGTCGGGAAACTCCTCGGGCGGCGGTGTCTGCTGCGCCCAAGCGGCCGGTGCTGCGGCCGCAGCCAGCGCCGTTCCCGCCAGATAGATGAACCAGTTCGACATCTTCATTCCCTGTCCCCCGCAAAACACCGGTGCCTGCAAGCTGGCCGGGCGGGCGTTCTGACGCGCCCGCCCGGCCGGCGCTTACCGCGGCAGCGGCACGGCGGTGCAGGCCGTCACGCCCGCCGGGTTGAAGAAGGCCGCCGCGCTGCTGCACGACCAGCCGGCAAACCAGGTGTCGTTCGCATCCCGGAAGGCGCCGATATAGGCCGCATTCTGGAAGAAGCTGCTGACCGTTGTCGGATTGAACGGGGTCATGCCGGCCAGGCCCGGGCCCGGGAAGATGGTGTTGGCAAGCCCGTTCGTGCCGTTCAGCACATTGCCGCGCGGCTGCCCGCCCGGATCGTTGGTCAGGATCGCCTGGGTCTCGGCCGCGGTCACGCCCGAGCCAGCGATCGCTGCACCGCCGGCGCACTGCAGGTGGACCGACCGGAAGTTGGGCGGACCCGCCTTGTCCGCACCCGGGTTCGGCGCGGCGATCGTCGCCTGCTCCCGGAACTCGACGCAGCCGGCGGTCGTCGCCTCGATGATGCCGTTCAGCATGTTGAAGTCGGTGCCGCCGCGATACATCACGGAAGTCGACTGGTTGTTCCCCGCCGTCGAGCGGTGGAGGAAGGTGAAGTTGGCGAAGCTCGGCCGCGACCGCGGCCGCAGCGCGTCCTGGTTCGACGAGTCGGCTTCGATCAGGTGCGCGCCGGCGCCGGCGAACACGCGCTGCGTGCCCAGCATGAACTGGACCGCGCCGCGGAAGCCGAAGTCGGTGTCGAAGGTGTCGTCGTCATTGCCGGTGCCAATCAGGTAGCGGCCATTGACCGTGCCGCCGAACCATTCGAAACCGTCGTCCGAGCTGTTGTGCACCTGCACATACTCGATGATCGTTCCGTTTCCGACGCCGCCAAGCGTTAGCCCATTCAGCTCGTTGCCCGGCGTCACCTCGAAACCCGGATAGCGGATCTGGACATAGCGAAGCGTGCCGGAGGAGTCGGCTGCCGTGGCGCCGCCGTAGAGACCATCGGCGCCCTCGATCCGGTTCTCGCAGTTGACCGTGCCGCCAGTGGCGCCGGCCTGAAGGCAGCGGCTGATCGGCGCCCGGCCCAGCATCACCAGGCCGCCCCACTGGCCGATCGACTGTTCGGTCGAGGTGCCGAGGATGTTCTGGCGGCTGGTGAAGATGATCGGCCGGGTCGCCGTGCCCTCGGCGATCAGGCGGGAACCACGCTCGACCAGCAGGAAGTCCGAACCCGACGAACCGAACACCACCACGCCCGGATCGATCGTCAGGATCGCCTGGCGGCCGCCGGGCAGGCTGCCGGCCGCACCGATGTCACGGCCAACGCGGACGCCGCCGTTCAGCGAATAGACGAGGTTGGGGATGTTCGGCAGCGCGAGATTGTTCTCGATCACGCCCGACAGCTGGCAGTTGCGGAGCACCTGGCCGGTGCCCGCGGTGATGGTGCCGACATTGGTGGTGCCCGAGGGGCAGTCCGCCGGGGTGGGGGTCGGCGTGGGCGTCGGGGTGGGGGTCGGCGTGGGGGTTGGCGTGGGCGTGGGGGTCGGTGTCGGCGGCGGAACGACAATCACGCCGCTTCCGGGGGAGGCGACGTCGGTGGCTCCTTGGCAGGCGGCAAGGGCGATGGCCGACCCGACCATCAGCAGGGCGCGAAACTTCGACATGATGTCCCCTTTTGGAATGAAGAATCCGAAACGCCGCCCACCCCCGTCAGGCGCGACGGTCGTGCGACAGGGCGCACCTAGACGCGGCGAATGTCAGTCGAGTTTCGGGACTGTGACAGTCTCGTTGGCGATTTGTGTCAGATTCGCGTCAACCTCGGCGGCCGGCTCGACCAGTTCGGCCAGCAGGTCGGACTCGGCCGATCTTGCGACACCCTCCCTGCCGATTTCGAGCAGAACCGGCACCGCGAGCGGGCTGACGCGCCCGAGATGCCGCACCAGCGCACGCGACTCGGCCCGCTCGAGCAGCGCGCGAAGCCGCGCGAGATCGGTCAGCTTGGCGCTGGCTTCCGCCCAGGCGGCTTCCAGCAGCAGATGGTCCGGCTCGTGGCGGGCGAGCACTTCATAGATGAGGTCGGTCGAGACGCTCACCGCCTTGCCGCTCGCGCGCCGGCCGGGCTGGGCGCGCTCGACAAGGCCCGACACCACCGCCACGTCGCGGAACGCCCGCTTCAGGAAGGGCGTGGCACGCACCCAGGCGGCGAATTCCCGGGCCAGAATGTCGACCGACAGCAGCGCCACCGGGTCGGCAACCGGCGCCAGCCCCCACACGCCCAGCACATAGTCGGTCGCAACAAAGCCCAGCGGCTTCAGCCCGCGGGCCTCCATCCGCTGCGTCAGCAGCATGCCCAGCGACTGGTGGGCGTTGCGCCCCTCGAACCCATAGACGACCATGTAATGGCGCCCGTTGCGCGGGAAGGTCTCGATCAGCAGCCGGTCAGGCGGCGGCAGCACCGACACCTCGGCCTGAAGCGCCAGCCAGTCGCGCACATCGGCGGGCATGCGCGCCCAGTGCGCCCGGTCGGCGATCAGTGCGCGCACCCGGTCGGCCAGATTGGTCGTCAGTGGCATCCGCCCGCCGACATAGGCCGGAACCGACGGCTCGCCGCGCGCCAGGCGCGTGTGGAGATCGGCCTCGCCACGCCCGGTCAGCTCCAGCGTCAGCCCGGCGAACAGGAAGCGATCGCCGATCCTCAGCTGGCTTGCGAACCACTCCTCGATCTGCCCCAGCGCCCGGCCGCGCCCCAGCCGCACGTTCCAGGTCGGCGCCTCCACGATCACGCCGGCATTGAGGCGATGGCGCAGCGCCAGGCGCGGATGCCTCAGACGCCAGCGGCCCGGCGCCATCTCCACCAGCCGGGCGTAGCGCTCATAGGCGCGAAGCGAATAGCCGCCGGTGGCCACGAACGACAGCAGCCGGTCGAAGGTCGCGCGGTCGAGATCGGCGTAGGGCGCCGCCCGGCGCACCTCGGCGAACAGCGCGTCGGCCTCGAACGGGCCGGCGCAGGCCACCGCCATGACATGCTGGGCGAGCACGTCGAGCCCGCCGGGCCGATGCGGCTCGGAGTCGAGCTCGCCGGCCTCGACCGCGTCAAGACCGGCGAGCGCTTCCAGATATTCGAAGCGGTTGGCGGGCACGATCAGCGCCCGGCTCGGTTCGTCGAGCCGGTGGTTGGCGCGGCCCACCCGCTGCAGCAGCCGCGCCGCGCCCTTGGGCGCGCCCATCTGCACGACCAGATCGACATCCCCCCAGTCGATCCCCAGATCGAGGCTGGAGGTGGCGACGACCGCCCGCAGCCGGCCGGCCGCAAGCGCGGCCTCCGTCTTCAGCCGCGCCTCCGGGCTGAGCGAGCCATGGTGGATTCCGATTGCCAGGCCCTGCTCGTTCACCGCCCAGAGGTCGCGAAAGACGCGTTCGGCAATCGCGCGCGTGTTCACGAAGACGATCGCCTGCCGCGCCCCTTCCAGCGCCCGCATCACCTCGGCTGCCGCATGCCGGCCATTGTGGCCCGACCAGGGGATTCGCCCGTCCGGCACCAGGATGCGGATGTCCGGCCGGGCGCCGGCCTCGCCAGTGATGATCGACACCTCGGCATCGGGCGCCAGCCAGCGGGCCATGGCCGGCGGATCGGCGATCGTTGCCGACAGGCCGACGAGACTCAGGCCCGGATTGAGCGCCCGGATGCGCGCTGCTGCCAGGGCCAGCAGGTCGCCGCGCTTGGTTGCCGCAAAGGCGTGGATCTCGTCGATGATGAGGGTCTCGACCCTCGCCAGCATCGCCGCCGCCTCCGGCCAGGTCAGCAGCAGGCTCAAGGATTCGGGCGTGGTCAGCAGGATGTCCGGCGGATCGAGGCGCTGGCGGCGCTTGGCCTCCGACGAGGTGTCGCCGGTGCCCGTCTCCACCCGAAGCTCGAGGCCGGCCTCGCGGATCGGCGCCATCAGGTTGCGCTCGACATCGGCCGCCAGCGCCTTCAGCGGCGAGACATAGAGGGCCTTGAGCCCCGGCCGCGGCTCGTCCTCGGCCGCCGCCAGAACCGGCAGGAAGCCGGCCAGCGTCTTGCCGGCGCCGGTTGCGGCCACCAGCAGGGCGTGCCGGCCGGCCCGGGCGGCCGCCAGCATGTCAAGCTGGTGGCGCCGCGGCGCCCAGCCGCGTGCTGCAAACCAGCCGGCCAGCCGCGGCGGCAAGCTTGTCATTGCCCGTTCACCCTCATGGCGCCTATCACTGCCCCGCTCTCCACTCCGTCGAAAAGGCTTTCCATGCGCGCACCCCTTCGCCTCGCCGTCATCGCCTCGCTGCTCTCCGGCGCCGCGCCTGCGCTGTCGGCCGAAGGCATGTGGATACCCGCCCAGGTGCCGGCGCTCGGCGCCCGGCTGAAGGCCGACGGCCTCGAGCTCGATCCCGCCCACTTCGCCGATCTCACGAAGGCGCCGATGAACGCGATCGTGTCCCTGGGCGGCTGCTCGGCGAGCTTCGTCAGCCCCGAGGGGCTGGTTGCCACCAACCACCACTGCATCACCGCCAGCCTGCAGGTGAACAGCCAGCCCGGGCGCAACCTGCTTCGCGACGGCTTCCTCGCAAAGGCCCGGGCCGATGAACTGCCCGCCGCGCCGGGGGTGCGGGTGCTGGTGATGGAAGAGCTTCGCGACGTCTCGGCCGAGGTGCTCGCCGGCCTCTCGCCCCGCATGACGGGGGCGGCACGGATGAACCGGATGGAGGCCAACCGCAAGGCGCTGATCGCCGCCTGCGAGACGGTGCCCGGCCGCCGCTGCGACATCCGCAGCTACTTCGGCGGGCGGCAGTGGTTCCTGCAGCGGATGCTGGAGATCCGCGACGTCCGGCTCGTCTATGCGCCGGCCGAAAGTGTCGGCAACTTCGGCGGCGAGATCGACAACTGGCAATGGCCGCGCCACACGGGGGACTTCGCCCTCTACCGCGCCTATGTCGGGCCCGATGGCAATCCCGCCCCGCACGCCGCCGGCAATGTGCCCTTCCGCCCGCGCGGCCATCTGAAGCTTGCAACCGGCGACCTGAAGGAGGGCGATTTCGTGATGATCGCCGGCTTCCCCGGCGTCACCGAACGCTATCGCACGCTCGCCGAGACACAGGCCTATTACACCGACATCTATCCGCTCCAGCTTCGCCTGCTCAGCGAATGGTCCGACCTCATCCAGCGCGAGGCGCGGACCGAGGCCGAGCAGATCGCAACCGCCAGCGCCCGCCAGAGGGCCGACAATTTCAAGAAGAAGATCGAGGGGCAGATGGCCGCCGCGAAGGCCGCCGATCTCGTCGGGATCAAGGCCGCGCAGGAACGCGCGCTCGGTGACTGGGCGGCGCGGCCGGCCAATCGCCGCACGCACGCGCTGGCGATCCGCAATTACGACAGCCTGATTCCGGCCGATCTCGCCGCCGCCCGCACGCGGCTGATCAACCAGACGCTCGACCGCGCGCTGCTGCTCCGGGCCGCGCGCGATCTCGTCCGCTGGGCGCATGAGCAGCAGCTGCCCGACGCCGAACGCGCGCTGGGCTTCCAGGAACGGGACCGGCAGGCGCTCGTCGACCGCCTGACAATCATCGACCGGCAATATGTGCCGCGCATCGACCGCGCCATGCTGGAGCAGGCGCTGGCCGAGGTTCGCAGGCTGCCAGAGGCCAGCCGCAACCTCGCGCTGGAAGCCGCCATCACCGAGACCGGCCTCGACCGCCTCTATGCCGATACGCGGCTTTCCGACCGCGCCGAGCGGCTCGCCTGGCTCGACCGGCCGGTCGAGGCCTTCGCCGCCTCCGACGATCCCTTCATCAAGGTGGCGCTCGCCAGCCATGCGGCCGACCGCGCCGGCGAGGCGCGCGCCCGCGAGCGGGAGGGGCAGATGCAGGCCGCGCGCGCCGCCTGGATGGCAACGGTCGCAGCGTACGCCGAAAGCCAGGGCCGGCTGATCTATCCCGACGCCAACGGCTCGCTTCGCTTCACCTGGGGGCATGTGCGCGGCCGCCCGCTCCAGGACGGCAAGGCGTGGACCGCCTTCACCACGCCGCGCGGCATCCTCGAGAAGGAGACGGGCAAGGAACCTTTCAACAGCCCGCCGGGGCTGCTGCAACAGGCCCGCGCCGGCAACTGGGGCCGCTGGGCCTCGCCAGCGCTGGGTACGCTGCCGGTCAACTTCCTGTCGACGACCGACATCACCAACGGCAATTCCGGGTCGGCGGTGCTGAACGCGCGCGGCGAGCTGGTGGGCCTCGCCTTCGACGGCACGCTCGAAGGCATGCTCTCCGACTGGCACTTCGATGCGGGCACCACCCGCACCATCAGCGTCGACGCGCGCTACATGACGTGGGTGATGGACAAGGTGGACGGTGCCGGTCACCTGCTGGCCGAAATGGGGGTTCAGTAGGCCGATGACTGTAAGCGAGGGAACCGGTTGGACAGGCTGACGCGACGGGGCGACATTCTCGCTCGATAAGGCCGGAACGGCCGATACGAGGAGGAACGCCATGAACGTCGAAGCCAGATGCCCCTTCGGCAGCAAGGTCAGCCGCACCGCCATCGTCTGGACGATGAACAACCAGATGTGGTGGCCCGACCGGCTCGATCTCTCGATCCTGCGGCAGAATGGCCCGCAGTCGAACCCTTACGAACCCGGGTTCGACTATCGCGCGGCCTTTGCGAAGCTCGATCTCGCCGCCGTCAAGGCCGACATCACCGAGGTCATGAAGACATCGCAGGCCTGGTGGCCGGCCGACTGGGGCCATTACGGCGGCCTCTTCATCCGCATGGCGTGGCACTCGGCCGGCACCTACCGCATCTTCGACGGGCGCGGCGGTGCCGGCTCGGGCACGCAGCGTTTCGCGCCCTTGAACAGCTGGCCGGACAACGCCAACCTCGACAAGGCCCGCCTGCTGCTGTGGCCGGTCAAGCAGAAATATGGCCGCGCGCTCTCCTGGGCGGACCTCATGATCCTCGCCGGCAATGTCGCGCTCGAGGACATGGGGCTTCAGACCGTCGGCTTCGGCGGCGGCCGCGAGGATGTGTGGGAGCCGGAGCGCGATATCTACTGGGGCCCGGAAGGCGAATGGCTGGGCGATGAGCGCTACAGCGGCGACCGCGAGCTCGCCAACCCGCTGGCCGCCGTCCAGATGGGGCTCATCTATGTGAATCCCGAAGGCCCCAACGGCCAGCCCGATCCGGTCGCCTCGGCGCGCGACATCCGCGAGACCTTCGCGCGCATGGCCATGAACGACGAGGAGACGGTCGCGCTCGTCGTCGGCGGCCACACCTTCGGCAAATGCCATGGCGCCGCCCCGCCAGCCGACCATGTCGGGCCCGAGCCCGAGGGCGCGCCCCTGGAAGCGCAGGGGCTGGGCTGGCAGAACAGCTTCGGAACCGGCCATGGCGCCGCCACCATCACCAGCGGCATCGAGGGCGCCTGGACCGAGACACCGACGAAGTGGGACAATAATTACCTCAAGAACCTGCTCGACTTCGACTGGGCACTGACCAAGAGCCCGGCCGGCGCCTGGCAGTGGCAGCCCACCAACCCGGAAGCGCAGGCGCTGGTGCCCGACGCGCACGACCCCACGAAGCGCCACCCGCCGATCATGACGACGGCCGACATGGGCCTGAAGATGGACCCCATCTACCGGCCGATTGCCGAGCGCTTCCGCGCCCATCCGGACGAGCTGGCGAAGGCCTTCGCCGAGGCCTGGTACAAGCTGACCCATCGCGACATGGGGCCGCTCACCCGCTATCTCGGCCCCGAGGTGCCGGCCGAGCCGCGCATCTGGCAGGATCCGGTGCCGCCGCTTGACCACCCGCTTGTCGATGCGGCCGACATCGCCGATCTGAAGGCCCGGCTGCTCGACTGCGGGCTCACGATTGCCGATCTCGTCCGCACCGCCTGGGCATCGGCCTCCACCTTCCGCGGCTCCGACATGCGCGGCGGCGCCAATGGCGCGCGCATCCACCTGGCCCCGCAGAAGGACTGGGCCGTCAACGAGCCGGCGAAGCTTGCTGACGCACTCTCGAGGATCGGCGCCGTGCAGCAGGTCTTCAACGCCAGCGCCGGCGGCGGCAAGAAGGTGAGCCTCGCCGATCTCATCGTGCTGGGCGGTTGCGCGGCGGTGGAAGCCGCGGCGCGCAAGGCCGGCCACGCGGTGGTCGTTCCCTTCACGCCGGGCCGGACGGACGCAACATCCGAGCAGACCGATGTCGAGAGCTTCGCCGTGCTGGAGCCACGCATGGACGGCTTCCGCAACTATGTCGGTGACGACATGGGCCGCACCGCCGAGGAATGGCTGGTCGATCGCGCCCAGCTGCTGAAGCTGACCGCGCCCGAGATGACGGTGCTGGTCGGCGGCCTTCGCGTGTTGGGCGCGAACTACGGCGGCTCCGATCTCGGCGTCTTCACCGACCGGCCGGGCACGCTCAGCAACGACTTCTTCCGCAACCTGCTGGCGGCGACGACCGAGTGCCAGTGGGCGGCCGTCGACGGCGAGGCCGGTGTCTATGTCGGGCGCGACCGCCGCACCGGCAAGCCGCGCTGGCGCGGCAGCCGCGTGGACCTGGTGTTCGGCTCGCACTCCGAACTGCGGGCGCTCGCCGAGGTCTATGCGAGCGACGATGCCGAACGCGCCTTCGTCGATGCCTTCGTGGCCGCCTTTGCGAAGGTGATGGAGCTCGACCGGTTCGACCTGCACGCCTGACCCACGCGGCGGGCCGGCGACCTCGCGCCGCCGGCCCACCCGGCGCTACAGGCCGAGCACGGTCTTGGCGATGATCGACTTCTGAACCTCGTTGGTGCCGCCGAAGATCGTCCAGGCCCGCCCGTTCAGATAGGTCGGCGTCGCCAGCTGCGCCTCACGGCTGCCGACCGGCTCGGGCGCGGCATTGCCATAGAGTGGCCGCTCGGCCGGCAGCTGCAGGCCGTGCGGACCGAAGATGTCGACCGCCAGCTCGTCGATTCTCTGCCGAAGCGTCGAGGAGACGAGCTTCACCAGGCTGGTCTGCGGCCCCGGCCGGCGACCGGCCTTGAGGTCGGCAAGGATCCGAAGCTCGGTCGTCTCCAGCGCCAGCGCCTCCAGCTCCAGCGCGGTCAGCCGGTCGGCAATCCGGGGATCGTGCCCGAGCGCGCCATTCCAGCCGCCTGGCGCTTCGTCGGTGGCCCGCCGCAGCCGGGCGAGGTCGGCGAGCAGCCGCGGCGCATGGCAGCTGCCGCCACGCTCATTCTCGAGCAGATGTTTGGCGATCGCCCAGCCCTCGCCCTCCGCCCCGATCCGGTGCTCGACGAGCGCTTCGGCCTCGTCGAGAAACACCTGGTTCACTTCATGGTCGCCGGCCAGCGTCAGGATCGGCCGGATCGAAATGCCCGGCTGCTTCATCGGCACCAGCAGGAAGCTGATTCCGGCCTGCGGCCTGGCGTCCGGGTCGGTGCGGGCGAGGCAGAACATCCAGTCGGCATAGTGGGCGTGCGTCGTCCAGATCTTGGAGCCGCTGATCCGATAGCGCGTGCCGTCCGCGCTCAGGACCGCGCGCGTCTTCAGGCTGGCGAGATCCGAGCCCGCGCCCGGCTCGGAATAGCCCTGGCACCATTTCTCGCGGCCCTCGAGGATGGGCGGCAGGAAGCGCGCCTTCTGCGCGGGCGTGCCGAAGGCGGCAATCACCGGCGCCACCAGCTTCAGGCCCAGCACCGAAAGGGCCGGCGCATCGGCAAGCGCGCATTCCTTCTCGAAGATGTAGCGCTTCACCGGATCCCAGCCGGTGCCCCCCACCTCCGCGGGCCAGTTGTAGGCCAGCCAGCCCTTCGCGTGCAGGATGCGCTGCCACTCGTCGCCGATGTCGGGTTCCACGAACACCGAGGGCGTGTTGCGCGCGCCTTCGCGCAGATGGTCGGGCAGATTGTCAGCCAGGAAGGCGCGGACCTCGTCGCGAAAGGCCAGCTCCTCGGGCGTGAAGGCCATGTGCATCAGGCGGGCTCCAGCTCGTTCAGCCCCCAGCGCAGGCAGCGGCGGAGGATCCGGGTGTAGACGGGGTAATTCCAGGCGCAGCGCTCGGGGTGCGGCCAGAAGGGCGTGAAGACGGCGACATCATAGTGGCCCCGGCAATGGCCGAGCGTGAAATAGAGCAGCCGGCCGGCCCCATGGTGCATCTCGTAGAGGATTGGCACGGTCGTCTCGGGCCAGTTCGCCTCGACGAACCCCGTCGCCTCGCCGGCAAAGCGCGTCGACAGGATGGTGTCGATCGTGCCCGTCGTCCGGCTGAGATAGAGTTCGTCCACCACCTCGAAATCGGCCTCGCCGCGCACCAGCGGATGCTCGGGCTGCTCCACCTTCACCGTGTAGGGCCCGATCGGCGGGTGGGCGACGAACTGCGTGCCCAGCATCGCCATCACGTCCGGTCGCTCGTCGGGCGCGTCCACCAGCCCGGAGTGGAGGAAGCGCAGGATGGCGTTGGTGCCGTGCAGCGCCAGCCAGCGGCCGCCGGCTTCCAGCCAGCGGCGGATGTGGGCCGCCTCGGCCTCGGTCGGCATCAGGTCGCAGGTGTACGTCACCAGCAGCGCGCACTGGTCAAGCCGGTCAAGGTTGGAATAGTCCATCGCCACGCTCGCGCGGATGCGCGGCTCCTCGGCGAAGAGCTTCAGGATCTCGAGCCGGGCGAAGTCGATGTCATGAAATTTGCCGGCGGCCACCAGATGCACCTGCACGGGTCCGCGGGGGTCGGCCGTCATGGCCTCAGTCCCGGATGTGGCCGGCGCCATCGACCGGCAGCTCGGCGCCCGTGGTGAAGCTCGACCGTGGCGACGCCAGGAACAGGATGGCCTCAGCCACCTCCTCGGCCTCGCCCACCCGGCCCATGGGGTGGTTCGCCGCGAAGCTGGCCTCGGCCGCCGCCCGGTCCGGGGCCATGGCCAGATACCGTTCCAGCATCGGCGTGCGGATGGCGCCGGGATGGACGGTGTTCACGCGGATCGGGATCCGGTTGTTGGCGAAGTGCAGCGCCGCCGCCTTGGACGCCATCACCATCCCCGCCTTGGATGCGCAATAGGCGACAAAGGGCGCGCCCGGCCGAATCGACAACATGGAAGCGACATTCACGATGCTGCACGGCCTGCCCGAGGCCTTCATCGCGGGTGCGACAGCCTGCATCCCATAGACAACACCGGACAGATTGACCGCCAGATGCCGGTCCCAGGCGTCATCGGTCAGGGTCTCGATGTCGGCCGGTTCGGAAATGCCGGCGGCATTCACCAATATGGTAAGATCGCCGAAGCGCGAGACGGTCGCCTCCACCGCCGACTGCCAGCTCTCGCGGCTGGTCACATCCAGCATCGCCGCAGCCGCGCCCGCACCCAGGCCGGTAGCCGCGCTTGCCAGCCGCTCGTTGTCGATGTCCGCCAGCATGACGCGCGCGCCATCGGCCTTGAGCGCGCGCGCGGCCGCCAGCCCGATTCCGCCGGCCGCCCCGGTCACCAGCGCCACATGCCCGTCGAGCATCGTCCCCTCCCTCAGCGCGCCAGAATGGCAACGGCCGACACGCCGGGTGCGCCATAGACATGGGAATAGGCCGTGCGCGCGCCTTCCACCTGCCGCGCTCCGGCAGCGCCTCGAAGCTGCACGAGATTCTCATAGACCTGCCTGAGGCCCGAGGCGCCGATCGGCTCGCCGCAGGCGAGGCAGCCGCCATCGGTGTTGATGGGCAGCCGCCCGCCGATGCGCGTCGCGCCGTCGGCCAGCCAGGCCTCCTGCTCGCCGTCGGCGCAGAAGCCATTCTCGGCCATGTGCAGGATCTCCGCGCCCGACTCCGTGTCCTGCAGCTGTGCGACATCGATGTCCTCGGGGCCAATTCCAGCCGCCTCGAAGGCCGCCCGCGCGGCCAGCACCGTGGGCGAGGGCCCCCGCTCCAGGTCGAGCGCCGGCGCGAAGACCTCGAAGCTGCCCGGCGGCCGGGTGCGCACCGAAACCGCCGCCAGCCGCACCGCCCGGGCGCCCAGCGCGCGCGCCTTGCGCCCGGCGGCCAGCACGAGGGCGACCGCGCCCTCGGCCGGGGCGCAGAACATGAACTTCGTCAGCGGATCATTGACCATCGGCGCGGCGAGGATCGCGTCCAGCGGGATCGGCTCGCGCCGCCAGGCGTGCGGCGCGATCGCGCCATTGGCATAGGCCTTCTCGGCCACCAGCCCCAGGCTGCGCACGCTGATCCCATGCTGGTCCATGTAGCGGCGGATCTTCAGCGCGAAATATTGCGTCGTCAGCATCAGCCCCAGTTCGCCATACCAGTCGGGCAGGCCCCAGTCGGCCGGCTTCGGATCGAAGGCGCCGCGCGGATGCTTGTCGAAGCCGACGGCCAGCGCAATCTCGGCCTCGCCCGAGCGGATCGCCGCCGCCGCCGCCCACAGCGCCGACCCGCCGGTCGCGCAGCCATTGGCGACATTGATGAAGGGAAGGCCCGTCAGCCCCAGCTCCGCCACCATCGTGTCGGCATTGCCCGCTGCCGACGAGCCGCCGAAGGCCATGTCCACGTCCCGCCAGTCGACGCCGGCGTCGGCCAGCGCGGCGCGCGCCGCCGCCACGCCCTGCGCCAGGCCCGAGACCCCGTCGGTCCGCCCGAAGCGGTGGATCCCCCCGCCGATGAGACAGACGTCGCTCATGCCGCCTCGGTGTCTTGTGGAACGGGCGCGAAGGCGTAGCTCGCGCGCCCGCCGAAATCCTCCGTCACCAGCCGGCACGGGAGGCCGACCTTCAGTTCCTCGAAGGCAAAGCCCGTCAGCCGCGCTTCCACGATGCAGGCCCCCGGCAGCTCCACATAGGCAAGCGCGAAGGGCTCGAACGCCTCGGGGCCGGCATAGGGCGGGGACTTCGGCCGGAAACGCTGCACCGTCCAGGTCCAGATGCGGCCCTCGCGCGGCAGCTCGACGGCCTCGAACCGCTCGCGATCGGCCGGCAGCGGAAACACGACCCGCCCGGTCGCGCGCTCGCGCCCGCCGATCAGCGTCGGGCCGGGGGCGATGAGGTCAGGGGCAATCGGCTGCATCAGGCCGCTTCCGCATAGCGCCGGGCGGCGAGCGCCGGCTCGCCCCACAGCCGCGACAGCAGCTGGATCCGCTTCAGCCCGTGGCCGACGAGCAGCTCGTCGGTCACGCCCATGCCGCCGTGCAGCTGCACGGCCTCGTGCGCGATGGCCCGCGCCGCCTCGCCCACGAAGGCGAAGGTGGCATCGATTGCGCGCGCCTGGTCGCCGGGCGCGGCGAGCGCCGCGCGATAGACCATGGAGCGCGCCTGTTCGAGGCTGACATAGGCGTCGGCCATGCGGTGCTGGATCACCTGGAAGCGGCCGATCGGCTGGCCGAACTGGTGGCGCGCCTTCACATGGGCGAGCGTCGTCTCGAACAGCAGGCCGGCCAGGCCCAGCATTTCGGCCGAGGCGGCAAGCCAGGCGGCGCGCACGGCCGCGACCACGTCCGGGAGGCCGGCGCCGTCGATCGCCGAAGCCGGCGCGTCGCGCAGCACCAGCTCGCAGGCGAGCTGGCCGTCGGCGGCCCGCCAGGCCCGACGCTCGACACCGGCGGCGTCTGCCGCCACTAGGAACAGCCCGATTCCGGCGGCGTCGCGCGTCCCGCCGGACTCGCGCGCGGTCACGATCAGCCAGTCGGCCGCCATGCCCTGCCAGACGGCGGCCTTCGCGCCCGACAGCCGCCAGCCGCCGTCGGCCAGCCGCGCGCGGGTCTCGACATGCGCGAGGTTATAGCGCCCGGCCGCCTCCAGAATCGCGAGCGCCGGCAGCCGGTCCCCGGCGATGACGGGGCTGATGAACTCAGCGCGCTGCCCGTCCGGGACGGCCGCGAACAGGTGCGCCGCTGGCACCAGACATTCGGTGAATGGCTCGGTTGCAAGCGCGGCCCCCAGCGCCTCGGCCACCAGGATCGTCTCGACTGGCCCGCCGCCCAGCCCGCAATCGGCTTCGGCAAAGGGCAACGCGGTGACGCCAAGCTCGGCCAGCCGCGTCCAGCCGGCCCGGTCGAACCCGCCGGGGCAGGCGCGCTGCTGGCGGCGCCGGGCCATGTCGAGGCCGTGCGCCGCGCGCGCATGGCGCTCGACCGCGGCCTTCAGCAACGCCTGCGCCTCGGTCGGGTCGAAGTTCATGCCGCCTCGCTGGCCGGCCCGCGCACGCCAAAGCGGATCGGCAGGGCGGACAGGCCACGCAGCAGCATGTTGGGCTTCCACAGCAGCGTCGCGCCCGGCGCCAGCGCAATGTCGTCCAGCCGGTCGAGGAGCGCTCCGAAGGCCACCACCAGCTCCCGGCGGGAGAGCATGTTGCCGACGCACATGTGGATCCCCCGCCCGAAGGCCAGATGCGTGCGGGCGTTCGCGCGGTCGGGCTGGAAGCGGTCAGGATCGGGATATTTGGCGGGGTCACGGTTGGCGGCCGCGAAGCGCAGCATCAGCATCGTGCCGGCCTTCACCGGAACGCCGGCGATCTCGGTGTCGCGCTTCACGACGCGCCACAGGCCCGATGTCGGGCTTTCGAGGCGAAGCATCTCCTCCACCATGTTGGGGATCAGGCCGCGGTCGGCCCGCACCTGGGCGAGCGCGTCCGGGTTCTCGATCAGCAGCAGCAGCCCGCCGGCCAGCGTCGAGGTGGTCGTCTCGTTGCCGGCCACCATCAGCTGCTGCAGGATCGACATGATCTCGGCGTCTTCAAGCGGCGTCTCGCCATCGATGCTGGCGTGGACCAGGTCATTGAGCAGGTCGTCCGTCGGCGCGTCCCGGCGCGCGTCGATCAGCCGCTTGGCGTGGTGCTGGAACGCGACCACCTCGCGCGCGCATTCCAGCTCGCGCGCCTTGTCGATCATCTGCCCCAGCCGGTCGGCAAAGGCATCGGACCAGCGCTTGACGGTGGCGACATCGGTCGAAGCCGCCATGCCGATCTCGGCGGCGATCACGGCGACCGGCAGCGGAATTGCGAAATCCGCCACGAAGTCGACGGTCTCGCCGCGCGCCTGCCTGTCGATCATCGTGTCGATCAGCTGGTGCACGATCTCACGGATTCGGGCCTCGATTGCGTCCACCCGCTTCATCGAGAAGGCGAGGTTGACGAGCTTCCGGAAGCGCGTGTGCACGGGCGGGTCGGCGGTGAGCAGCGTGTCCACCGCCGGCCAGCCCTGGTCGAGGATCGCCGTCACCTCCGGGTCCCGGCTGCGCGCGCCGGCCAGGATCTGGCCGAAGTCGTTGGAGAAATCCTCGACGCGCCCGAGCGCCTCGGCAACCGCCTCATAGCCGGCCACATAGGTGATGGGCGTGTCGGGGATGGCAAAGGCCGGCCCCGTCCGGTGGACGGCAGCGTAGAAGGCCCAGGGGTCCGACAGGACCTCCGGGGCAAAGGGGTTTCCGGGCAGCGTGGCTGTCGCCATGGCTCGATCTTCCCACGATCTCGATGGCCGCAACCTACGACCGGGAGGGCGACCTCCCCGATTCGTGAAAGTGACAGGCTGCCGCCTTGGTCAGGGCGTGGCGGGCGCCATCTGCGCGAGCCACTGGGTGAGGTCGAAATAGTCGCGCCAGGCGGTGATGCGGCCGTCCGCCACCTCGAACGCGCCCATCACCCGCAGTTCCACCCACCGCCCGTCCCGCAGCTGGAACCGGTCGGTCCGCTCGTTCAGCACCGTCCCGTCGCTCGCGGCGCTGGCATGGACGATCCAGTGCATCGACTGGAAGGGGATCTGGGCGAAGACGGCGCGCACGGCGTCCGGGCCCGTCACCGCCGGCATGGGGATGTTGTGATAGACGACATCCTCGGCCAGCAGCGCGAAGGCGCCGTCGAGGTCGAGGGCATTGAGCCGGGCGATGAAGCGGTCGACGGTCTCGGCAGGTGTCATGGGTGCTGTCCTCAGGGGTGGGCCGTGGCGCCGCCGTCGGCGACGATGGCGGCGCCGGTGACGAAGCGGGCGTCGTCGGAAGCGAGGAACGCGACGACGCCGGCAATGTCCTCGGGATCGCCCAGCCGCTTCAGCGCCGCCCTCTCGCGCCAATAGCCCTCGAAGGCGGGATTGGCGGCAAAGACGGGCCTGGTGATCCCGGTGCGGATGGCGCCCGGCTGCACGCAGTTCGCGGTGATGCCGTGCGGCCCCAGCTCGATGGCGACGGCCCGCGTCAGGCCCATGAGGCCATGCTTGGCCGCCGCATAGGCCGCCATGCCGGCCTCGCCGAAGCTCGACATCACCGAGCCGATGGTGATGATTCGCCCGGCCGGCGATTGCCGCAGCAGCGGCACGGCGGCGCGGATCAGGCGGAACACCGAGTCGAGGTCGATCGACAGCGTCTCGGCCCAGACGGAGTCCGAATGGGCCTCGATCGGCTCGAAGGCCGACACGCCGGCGTTCGCCACCACGATGTCGAGCCGCCCGTCACAGGCCGCGAGCATGGCCGCTGGCGCCTCCGGGGCGGCGACATCGAGCCGAAGCGTGCAGCCGGGCGCACGATCCACGGTCACCACCTCGGCGCCCTCGGCCCGAAGCCGCGCAGCCGTCGCCGCGCCGATGCCCGATGCCGCCCCCGTCACCAGCGCCCGGCGGCCCGACAGTCTCACAGCTTCAGGATCATCTTGCCGTCGTTCGAGCCGTCGAACAGGCGCATGAAGGCCGGAAAGGCGTGGTCGATTCCCTCTTCCACATGCTCGTCGAACACCAGCTTGCCCGCGGCCAGCAGCCCGGCCATTCGCGCCGCACCTTCGGGGAAGCGCGACAGCCAGTCCCGCACCAGCAGCCCCTCGATCCGCGCGGAATGGACGATCAGCTGCCACAGGTTGCGCGCGCCGACGGCCTCGGGCGAATTATATTCGCTGATGAGCCCGCACAGCACCACGCGCGCGCCATGGCGAAGGTTCATAAGCGCGGCATCGAGGCAGGCGCCGCCGACATTCTCAAAGACGATGTCCACCCCCTCGGGCGCCGCTTCGCGAATATCGGCGGCGAGCGCGTCCACGGACTTCCCGCGATAGTCGATCGCGGCATCGAAGCCGTAGCGCTCGATCAGCCGCCTGCACTTCCCGGGCCCGCCGGCGATCCCGATGCTGCGCGTGCCCATCGCACGCCCGATCTGGCCGACGAGGCTGCCGACCGCACCCGCCGCGCCTGAGACCAGCAGCGTCTCGCCCGGCTTCGGCCGGCCGATCTCGGTCAGGCCGAACCAGGCCGTCAGCCCGACCGCGCCCAGCACCGAGAGATAGTGGGTGGGGCTGGACACGATCGCGACATCGATGGGGCTGGTGAAGCCGCCCGCCGTGCCGACCGAATGCGTCTCGATGGCGTTCAGGCCCATCACCCACTGGCCGGGCGGGAAATCCGGGTTGCGGCTGTCGGCAACGACACCCACGGTGGTCGCGCGGACCGGATCGCCCAGCGCGATCGGCGGCATGTAGGACGGCGCCTCATCCAGCCAGCCGCGGATGGCGGGGTCGAGGCTGGCGTAGCGGTTCTCGATCAGGAACTCGCCGTCGGCCAGCGCCGGAAGCGGCTCCGTCACCAGCGCGAAATCCTCTGCCACCGGCCGGCCGCGCGGCCGTCGTGCCAGTGTGAAGCGTCGGCGTGTCACCATCAGTCCGCCCCGCGGCCGCCATCAACCAGATGGACGGTTCCCGTCACCATGCGGCTGGCCGGCCCGGCAAGATGGGCGATGGCGGCCGCGATGTGGCGGGCCTCGCCCAGCATGTCGAGCGCATTGCCGTCCTTCACGAAGGCCCTGACGGCATCATTGTCGCCATAGGCCCCGGTGATCATCTCGGTGTAGATCACCCCCGGGCACAGCGCGTTCACCCGGATGGGCGGGGTGAAACCGCCGCCTTCGACAGCGGCGATCCGCGAGAAATGGACGACAGCGGCCTTCGCCGCACAATAGGCCGAGCAGTCCTCCAGCCCGATCAGCCCGGCGAGCGACGAGACATTGATGATCGAGCCGGCCGAGCCGGTCTCGCCCATGCGCTTCAGGCCCCATTTGGTGCCGAGAACGACCGACTCGACATCGGTTTCCCACAGCTGCCGGAAGTCGGCGAGGCTGGTGTCTGGAAGCGGCCGGGTGAAGAAGGCGCCGGCGCTGTTCACCAGCGCGTCGAGCCGCCCGTGGCGCTCGGCGATGTCGCCCGTCACCTGCACCCACTCAGCCTCGGCGGTCACGTCGAAGCCGACGAACTCGGCCGAGCCACCGGCCTGCTCGATGGCCGCCACCACGGCTGCCCCGCGCGTCGCGTCACGGCCGGCGCAGACGACATGGAAGCCATCGCGCGCCAGCCACAGCGCGCCTTCCCGGCCGATTCCGCTCGTCGCGCCGGTGACGAGGGCAACGGGCCTCATATCCGGTTGCTCACCATCCAGCCGCCATCGACGGTCAGGTGCGTCGCCGTCACGAACTCGCTCTCGTCGCTGGCGAGGTAGAGCGCCGTCTCGGCGATATCCTCTGGGCGGCAATAGTCCTTGAGCGGCAGGTCGGAGAAGCTGGCCGGATCGTCCCAATAGCCCGCCTCGAACAGCGCCTCGGTCATCGGCGTGCGCGTGCCCCCAGGGCAGATGGCGTTCACCCGGATCCGGTCGCCCTTGCGCCCCACTTCCACGCCCACCGCGCGCGCCAGATGGATGACGGCGGCCTTGGCGGTGCCATAGGCGGTCGTCTGCATGATCGGCTTCAGCCCGGCGACCGAGGCCATCAGGATGATGCTCCCGCGCGCGGGCGTTTCCTGCGCGCGCATCCGGGCAACCGCCGCGCGCAGGCCCAGGAACGCGCCTTCCACATGCACGCGGGCCTGCGCGCGGAACGTCTCGAGGTCGAGATCGACGATCGGGCCGGCCTGCGCGGTGCCGGCATTGGAGACGAGGATGTCGAGCCGCCCGTGCCGCGCCACGCACGCGCTGACCGCCGCGGCCCACTGGCCCTCGTCGGTCACGTCATGCGCGAGGATGTCGCCCCCGGCCCGGATGTCAGTGCCGAGCACGGCAGCGCCCTCGCCCTCGAACCGGGCCTTGATCGCCGCCCCGATGCCCGAGGCGGCCCCCGTGACCAGCGCCACCTTGCCGCTCAGACGAGCCACACCTGCACCTCCCCCCCGTCGACGCGCGTGGGATAGGCGCGGATGCCGTCGTGCGCCGGCGGGCCCAGCACCCGGCCGGTCTTCAGGCAGAAGCGGGCGCCATGGTGCGGGCAGAGGATCGAGCTGCCCCGCACCCGGCCCTCGGCCAGCGACAGGCGCGCATGGCTGCACAGCGGCTCGACGGCGGCGTAAACCCCGTCGGCGCCGCGGGCCACCAGCACGGCGCGGCCGCCGACCTCGCGCAGCGCCATCTGCCCCGGCGCGAGATCGGCCGGTCCAGCGGGCACGAAGCCGGACGCCGCCTCAGCCGTCAACGTCGGCGCCAACATAGTCCATCAGCACCTGGTGGAAGTGCCGGATGCGAAGCTCCTGCGTGCCGAGGATCAGGCCGTCGAACGCCGCCGAGTTCATGCCCGCCTGCACGACCGGCAGGTTCCAGGCATCCTGGTCGAGCACGAGGCCGAGCGAGATCTGGCCGTGCGCATAGGTCTGATGCTCGGGCAGCATGTGCGGCGTGCCGGGCGCCAGATGCGCGAAGTTCATCAGGTCGTAGAACATGCGGTTCGGGTCGGTCGGGTGCGGCCGGCTCACGAACAGCAGCATCGTCTCCCCGTAGATGTTCATCGTGACATTGGGGAAGATCATGTAGTGGTAGTCATCGGACAGCTGGTCGTCCGACAGGTCGCGATAGGGATAGATGCTGTCGTCCTGCTTGGCGCGCTTGGCCTGCTGGATGGCAAGGCGAAGCGCGCGCGGATTGCCCTCGAACGCCGCCGGGTCGAGGCCGTTCAGCTCCGCCATCGCCCTCATCACGTCGGACAATGAACGCTGGTCGGGATAGCGGGGGCTGGGCGTGGTGAAGGGCACCAGATAGCGGTTGTGCCGGCCGAGACAGTCGATCTGGACATTCCAGTCATCCAGCCAGGACAGAAGCTCCGGGTGGATCGCCTGGACATGATAGGTCTCGTTGAAGGCGTCCACGCTTGCCTTCCAGTTGCACGCCCATTCGATCGTCTTCCAGTCGATGAGCTTCATGTCCTGGAAGCGGTAGGGGTCGAGATGCGCGGGAATGACGCCCAGATAGTCGCGAAGCGGCTCGGCGCCGGGGTCCATGGTGAACCAGAAGAAGCCGCCCCAGGTGTCGACGCGCACCTGCTTCAGATGCTGGTCGCAGCGGCCGCCGAGCTGGGGGAAGGTCTCGAGATCGGGAATCCGGATCTGGGCTCCCGAGACATCCCATTCCCAGTGATGATAGCCGCAGCGGAAGCTGTGGGCCGCACCCACCCCATCGGCCGGCAGGATGCGGTTCCCGCGGTGCGGGCAGACATTGTAGAAGCCGCGGATCGAGCCATCGGCCTGGCGGGCGAAGATGAAATTCTCGGGGCCGACCGAGTGCGTCAGCCAGTCGCCCGGGTCGGGAATCAGCTCCTCGCGGCCGCCGAGCAGCCAGACCTTCGTCCACATCCGGTCCCATTCGGCCTTCAGGAAGGCCGGCGAGGTGTAGCGGCTGGCCGGGATCTTCGCGAAGCCGAGGTCGGGGTCGGGCTGCTTCGCCGCCGCCGCGCTCTGGCGCCCGGGGTTCACCCGCGCCAGCGGAATGGATTTCCAGTGCGCGGTCGCGTCGCGGGTTGCCATCGCCGGCGCCTCAGGCCGCCGCCGCGGCGGCCGCCCGCGCCGACCATTCGCCGCAATATTCGCCGGCCGCGGTCAGCGGCCAGATGACATGCGCGTGGCCGGTGCCGACCGTGGGGTGCGGCGCATAGCGCCGGCAATTGCCCATGGCGGGGGTCCCCGGAATCCCGGGCACGCCCGGCCCCTCGACCCGCACCTGCGTCCAGTAGTGGCAGGTGACGCACAGATGATCGGCCATGCTGTCCTCCCGGCCGTTCCACCCGGCGGGCTCGCCCGGGCGCCAGCCTCCCTCTTGCATTTTGGCGCTGGCCCGTATCAATCAGCGCCAAGCATTAGGGAGTCTAGGGCGTGGCGCACGGGGGGCGCACCGCTCAATGCCGCTAGGTGGCGGCAGGGAGAGGAAGATGGGCGAGCATCAGGGCGACCTGAAGCAGCAGATCGCGCGCGTGACGGTGACGCGCGTGCACGACATCCGCGCCGCCGCCGAGGCGCTCCGCGACATCGCGCAATGGCGCGCCAATCTGCGGGTCGCGGTTGCCGACAACATCGCCAGCAAGAATCCGCTGATGGACGAGGAGGGCGCCATCCTGGCGGCCGAGGTGTTCGGCTGGAACGCGCCCAACGAACGCTGGTGGGCGGATACGCGGCTGGCGCTGTCCTCGCCCATTCCGCGCGCCTGCCGCTACGAGAGCGAGCCCTTCTGGGTGAATGCGGAGGGCTTCCGGACCCGCCAGCCCAACCGCTACCTGGAAGCGATCGACCTCTCGAACTTCGAAAAGCGCGCGCTGACCAAGGCGGCGATCGTGGTGCCCGTGCACCTGCCCTTCGGCCAGATCGGCGCCGTCAGCTTCAGTTCCGCCGATCCGGAGCGGACGGATCTCTCGGCGGAATATGAGGAACATGCCGACGAGCTGTCGCTGCTTTCGCACCGCTTCGTCGCCGGCTGCGTGAAGGCGCTTCGCACCCGCCAGTGGCTGCCGGCCGACTGCCAGCTGACCAAGCGCGAGGTCGAATGCCTGCGCTGGGCCTCGATCGGCAAGACGGACAAGGAAATCTCCATGATCCTGGGCCGAAGCCACGCGACCGTGCGCTTCCACATCCAGAATGCGGGCGAGAAGCTGGATGCCGTCAACCGCTCGCAGACCATCTTCAAGGCCGCCCAGCTCGGCTACCTCGGCTTTGCCGCCTGACGGCCAGGCCTAGCCGAACGTCCGGCTGATCCCGAGGCCCGGCACCACATGCCGGGTCCGCAGGCGTCGCTCGAGAAGGACGGGTGCTTCGGCCGTCCGGTCGGGGTCAAAAAAGCGCCGCTCGCGGAAGAAGGCGGCATCGGTCATGTTCTGGATGTCGAGCCGAACCGTCGTCCGGGCGTCGGGCCGCCACTCGGCAAAGGCGTTCACGCGCGGATTGTCGCGAAAGAACCGGTCCTCCTCCTGGCGGCGATAGACGGTCTGATGGTCGCGGGTGGTGGCGGTAACCCCCCAGGCGAAGGCCGCCAGATCCTGACGGAAGCCCCATTCGGTGAACAGGCTGTCGGTGCCGGAAAAGCGCCGGGTCCGTCCCGTATAGGGGTCGATCACCTGGGATCCGAACCAGTTGACCCGCACCGTCAGCCGGCCGCCGCGGATGCCGAACCGGGCGAGCGGCGCATCGAGGGTGGCGCGCACGATCCAGGCCTCCCCGCGCGGCAGATTGCCCGGCGCGTCCAGCCCCTCGCCCACGGGCACCCGATCCTGAAGCTCGGAATAGTGCCGCCAGCCCGCCTCGATCCGGGCGAGCCCGTCGCCCAGGATGGTGCGCTCCGCGCTCGCGAGGCCCTCCCAGTAGCGCTGCGGCTCGAGATCGGCATTTCCGCCGTTCAGCCGCTCGTTCGCAAGCTCGGCAGCGCTGATGAAATCCCCGAAGTCGAGCTGGGCGACGACGCGCTCGACCGAGGTGCGCAGGCGCCAGCCGTCCGCCTGCCAGTCGAGCGAGAGGCGCGGCTTGGGGAAGGTCAGCACACGCCGGGCGTCGGCATCGCCGCTGACGGTCAGGCGCGAGGTCTCGACGGTCAGGCCGGCATCGACCCGAAGCGCCGGCGACAAGGCCCGCCCGGCGTTCACGAACGCCTCGCCCCGCACTTCGCGAACCGTCGCGCGTCCCAGCGGCAGGGGGATGGGGGTGCGGGCGCCGTTGGCGACCTCGAACAGGCGGATGTCGCTGTCCAGCCGGTTGAGCGCCACCTCGGCCCCGGTCTCGAGCGACCAGCCGGACCCCGGCACGCCGGACCAGATCAGCCGCGCCACGCTTTCGGATTCGCGATTGTCCTGATCCTGGGCAAAGCCGGTGGGCGCGGGCCCGTCCACGCCGCGCAGGAACAGCTCGCGCCCGGCCTCGGTCTCGCGCCGCACCAGCCCGATCAGCTTCAGCCCGCCGCCGGCCAGCGGCAGGGTCGCGTCGCCGCCCACTTCCCACGCCCAGTCATCCTCGCGCTCGCTCAGCCGGTCGGCCCGCGGCGGCGCGCTCGTGGGGACGATGCGGCTGTCCTGCGCGAAGCGGAAGGGCCCATGGGCAACGCGGAAGGTGAGGTTGGCGGCGCGGTTCGGACCGCGCTCCAGGCGCCAGCCCCCCGCCACCGACAGTTCGGGATCGCGGATGCTGTTGCGGCGGTCCCGAAGCTCCAGCAGCTGCCCGCCCGGCAGGGCGAACAGCCGGTCCCGGCCGACCTCGAGTGTGTTGTCGTTGACGAGCGTGACGGCGAGGTTGAAGCTGGAGGCGCCCCGGCTGAGGAGCGCCGAGACGCTGCCCTGCGGAACGATATCGCCTCCGAAAGCGCGAAGCGCGCTGGCCTCAACCGTTCCAGACAGGCCGATCGACCCATCGGTCACCAGGTTCAGCACCTGCGCGCGGCCCGCGAATTCGGCGCCGAAGACGTCGCCGGGCGCCACTTCGGCGCGGGCGATGCGCGCCGCCGGGATCCGGCGAAGCACCGCGTCCAGGGTCGCGCTCTTGGTGCTGGGGCGGCGGCCGTCGATCACCACGTTTCCGGCCGCACCCGCAAAGCCCCGCACGTCCGTGTCGCTGTTCTCGAACCGGAAGCCGGGCACACGATCGACAATGTCGCGCGCGGTCGCCGGCTGGAAGGCCGCGAAGAACGCTGCTTCATAGAGCGTCCGCCCGTCAATAGCCGCCTGCGCCACCGCCGGCGCGGCCAGCATCAGTCCGACAACCCCCACGAGCACGCGGCCCGATACGCGCATCAGCATCCCCCGGTGAGCGAGCCGCACCGGAACGGCAGCCCCTGCGACAATGTCCCCGCGGTGGCAGGGCGATCCTTGCCCGGCAACCCGCGTTCGACGAACGGCCTTTGTCGGCGTCGCTCAGAGAAAGCGGGCGACGACCTCGCGATAGGAGCGGCTGACCTTGACGGTCGCGCCCGAGGCCAGCGTCAGGAAGCATTCGCCATTGGTGTGCGGCTTCACCTGGCGGACATTGTCGAGGTTGACGATCGTCGAGCGATGCACGCGCTGGAACTTGCGCGGATCCAGCCGGCGTTCCAGATCCTTCATCGTCTCGCGCAGGATCAGCGTCTTGTCGGCGGTCGTCAGGCACATATAGTCGCCGGCGGCGTCGATCTTCTCGATGGAATCGACCTCCACCCGGAAGATCTGCCCCTGGTCCTTCACATTGATCACCCGCTCGTAGCGGTCGGCGGACGGGTCCGCCGGCATGGCCAGCTCGGCCACCGCCTCGGGATCGACTTCGGCGAGCTTCGCGGCCAGCCGCTCGGCTTCCTCCGACAGGCGCTTCTCGGCCAGCCGGGCGCGGACGCGCTCGATCGTCTGGGCGAGACGATCCTGCTCGACCGGCTTCATGAGGTAATCGACCGCCTGCGCCTCGAAGGCGCGGATCGCATGGTCGGAATAGGCGGTCACGAACACGACCAGCGGCGGCACGATGTCTGCCAGCGCGGAAACCACCGAGAAGCCATCGAAGCCCGGCATCTGCACGTCGAGGAAGACGAGATCCGGCTTTTCCGTGCGGATGGCGCGGATCGCCTCGCGGCCGTTGACAGCGCGGCCGACGACCTCGACGTCGGCGAAGGCCCGAAGCCGATGTTCAAGGCCCTGGATGGCGAGCGGCTCGTCATCGACGACGAGCGTGCGGATGGTCATGTCAGCACCTCCTGGGCGGGTCGCCCGGCAACGGCAGCCCGCTCGGCCTCGGCGGGCGCGAAAATCTGGAAGGGTATCTCGATCAGTACCAGCAGGCCCGGGCCTTTCGCCCGGCCGGCTTGAACCAGCGGTGAACCCGAATTGCCGAGCAGCTCGAAGCGGTGATCCTCGCCATAGGCCTGGCGAAGGCGGTCACGGATGTTGCGAAGGCCCACCCCTGTCCCTTCGGATCCCGGGCCAGGCCGGCCATCGACCAGACCTGGCCCAGTATCGGCAACCGACAGTTCCAGCCGGTCCGCGAGGCGCCGCGCCGTCACCCAGATGTCGGCACCCTCCTCCTGGGGGGTGACCGCATATTTGACGGCATTTTCCACCAGCGGCTGCAGCAGCAACGCCGGCACGCGGGCCGCCCCCACGTCGGGCGCGATGTCGAAGCGCACCCGCAGCCGGTCCTCGAAGCGGGTGCGCTCGATGTCGAGGTAGAGCTTCAGCGCCTCCACCTCCTGGGCGACCGTCGCGAACCCTGCCTGCTCGCCGACCAGCGTGTAGCGCAGGAAGGAGGACAGGCGCGACAGCATGGTGTTCGCGCGTTCCGTCTCGCCCAGAAGCACCAGGGTCGAGATGGAGTTCAGGGTGTTGAACAGGAAGTGCGGATTGATCTGGTAACGCAGCATCTCGAGCTGCGCGGCGTTCGCCTGCGCCGCCATCCGTGCCAGGCGCTCGGCCTGGGCGTCGAGCATCAGATAATAGTTGATGCCGTAATAGAGGCCAGTCCAGGCGCCGAGCACGGCAAGCGTCAGCAGGATGGCGCCCAGGAACTGGAAGCCCTGCGGCCGCCAGCCGCTGTCGTAGAAGGTCGCGTGCGCCCAGACCTCGATCGCCGAGAACAGGATCGAGCCGACGACGAGGATCAGGAAGGACAGGCTCCACACCCAGGCGGGACGCATGCGGATGATGCTGCGATAGGCCCAGGCCATCAGCAGCGTGATCGAGAAGCCCGTCACCGTCACCAGGATGGCCGGCAGCAGGTAGAGGATGCCCATGCCATTGGCGATGCCGCCCAGCGCGCGCAGCAGGAAATAGCCGGCCCAGCCGGCGATCTGCAGCGTCCAGAAGGCGCGGTTCTTGTCGGCGAAGAAGCCGGGCTGCGAAGGCGCGGCGCCCGGGGGCAGGACCGTCTCGCGGGTGGCCATCGCGTCCCGATCTAGGCGTTCGGGCGTCGCTCGCCAAGCGTGGCGCGATCGGGCGGCGGCATCGCCAGGCCCAGCAGGGCCTGCCAGCCGGCAATGTCGCCGGGCCCGCCGGCCTGCTTGATCGCCCGCTCGCCGGCCAGCATCGCCGCCAGCCCGGCGTGGATTCGGGTCCGCGGCCAACGGCGGACGGCGGCCGCCAGTGGCTTCTGGTCCTTCCAGAACAGGGGCGGCCGGATCGCGCGCACCGCCTCCTCGGGGGGCGCACCCGCCTCGACGGCGGCGCGAACCTCCATCAGCTGCATCAGCTTGCGCGCCACCGCGCGCAGCGCCGGTATTGCGCTGGCGCCACTCGCCTGCAGCTGGCCCAGCTGGCGCGCATAGGCCCTGACATCGCCGGCAACCAGCGCCGCCACCAGCGCGCCCACATCGGCCTCCAGGCTGTCCACGCCCAGTTCGGCGAGGTGCCGGGCCTCCAGCCGGGCCGGGCGTGCCGGATCGCTGTCGAGATAGAGGGCGAACTTCTCCAGCTCACGCGATGCCACCCCCAAATCGCCTCCGGCCGACTGAACCAGCGCCTCGCCGACGCCGGCCTCCAGCGTCAGGCCCAGCGCCCGCGCCGCGTCGGCCAGCAGGCGCTGGGCATCGCGCGCGTCGGGCGGATAGTGGATCAGCGCCCGCGCCGCCGGCGAGGCTTCGGCCAGCCGGCGAAGCGGACTCGTCCTCGGCAGGTCGCCGGCCAGCATCATCACCGGATTGCCGGCGGCCGGCGCGGCCAGCAGAAGCTCGACCGCCGGCGCGCATGCATCGCCCGCCCCAGTCACCCGGATCAGCGTGCGGCCGCCGAACATCGGCACGGCGGCCGCCTCGTCCGCCAGCCGCCCGGGCGCGGCGGCGAGCTGGTCGGCGGCAAGGTCGACCAGCGACATCGGATCGGCCGGGTCGGCAAGACAACGCCGCGCCGCGTCGGCCGACGCGCGAACGCCGGCGTCGTCGGGTCCTGCCAGCAGCAGCAGCCGGATGTCGGCCGTCCAGCCCCGAAGTGCAGCGGCCAGCTCGCCACGCTTCAGCGCCGTCATGGCAGGGTGCGCGGCACCGGCGCCCGCGCCAGCAACGCGAGGCGCGCGACGATCTGCTCGGCCAGCTCGGCCGCCAGGCGCTCGACCGCCGTCGCTTCCGCTGCGACGACCGCATATTCCGAACTGACAACATCGATCCCGGCGTCGGCGCTCGCGGTCGTGTCCAGCTTCACCTCGCCGGTCGCCAGCTCCACCAGCCGGTAGCGGGCGCGAAGGGTGCGCCGCTCGCGGATGATCGAATTGTCGCCCCGCACCCCGAAGCCGATGATCCGGTCATCCAGCACCACGTCCAGCCGGTAGCGCGGCGCACCGCCGGGCTGCAGCCGCTGGATCAGCCGGTCACGCACCAGGAAGCCATTGGCGTCAGCGATCGGCGCCACCTCGATCGCGCCCAGCATCGCCTGCGCCGGGCCGGCCTGCCCGCCGGAATAGACCGGCGCCAGCTGGCAGCCCGCCAGCGGCAGCGGCAGCGGCAGCGCCAGCAGCAGCAGGGCGGCGCGCGCGGCCCTCACAGCACGATGTTCACCAGCCGGTCGGGCACCACGATCACCCGCCGGGGGGTCGCGCCGCCGACGAGCGCGCCGATTCGCGGCAGCGCCAGCACCTCGGCCTCGATCCGGTCGGTCGGCAGGCCGCGGGCCATCTCGACGGTCTCGCGAAGCTTGCCGTTCACCTGCACGGCATAGGTGACGCTGTCATCCACCAGCAGCGCCGGATCGGCGACCGGCCAGGGGGCATCGGCGATGAGTCCGGCCTCGCCCAAGAGCGCCCAGGCCGCCTCGGCGACATGCGGCGCCATGGGCGCGACCAGCCGCAACAGCGTCCGCGCCGCGTCACAGCGGGTGGCGGTGGGCGGCGCCTTCTCCAGCGCGTTCGCCAGCTCGTGCGCGCGGGCGACCGCCTTGTTGAACTGCAGCCGGTCGATGTCGTGGGTGATGCCGTCGATCGTGCGGTGCAGCAGGCGGGCGAGCGCCTCGTCGCGGCCCTCGGCCGGCGCGCGGGCGGCCAGCGCGATCCGCCACAGCCGCTGGATGAAGCGGGCCGCGCCCTCGATCCCGGCCAGCGACCAGGCGAGATCGCGCTCGGGCGGGCTGTCCGACAGCATGAACCAGCGCACCGCATCGGCCCCATAGCGGTCGAGGATGGCGTCGGGATCGACGACATTCTTCTTCGACTTCGACATCTTCTCGACCCGGCCGACCTGGGCCGGACGGCCGGTCGCCAGTTCGATCAGCTGCCCGTCCCGCCGGGCCACCGCGCCCGGCTCCAGCCACTGGCCCTCGGCATTGCGGTAGGTCTCGTGCGTCACCATCCCCTGCGTGAACAGCCCCCGGAACGGCTCGGTGAAGGAAAGCCGGCCGATCGCGGCGAGCGCGCGGGTGAAGAAACGGGCATAGAGCAGATGCAGGATCGCATGCTCGACCCCGCCGATATATTGCGCAACCGGCATCCATTGCTCGACCGCGTCCCGGTCGAACGGCCGATCCGCGGCGGGGCCGGCGAAGCGCAGGAAATACCAGGATGAATCGACGAAGGTGTCGAGCGTGTCGGTCTCGCGCCGGGCCGGCCTGCCGCAGCGCGGGCAGGGCACATGCTTCCAGGTCGGGTGATGATCGAGCGGGTTGCCCGGCCGGTCGAAGCGGACATCCTCGGGAAGGCGCACGGGCAGCTGGTCGCGCGGCACCGGGACCACGCCGCAGGCCTCGCAATGGATCACCGGAATGGGCGTTCCCCAGTAGCGCTGGCGGGAAATCCCCCAGTCGCGAAGGCGGAACACGGTGGTGCCCTCTCCCCAGCCCTCGGCCTCGGCGCGCGCGATGACGGCAGCCTTGGCCGCCTCCACGTCCATGCCATCGAGAAAGCCCGAGTTGATGAGACGCCCCGGCCCGACATAGGCCTCGTCGTGGATGGGCCGGTCCTCGTCGCCCGGCGCCGCGACCACGCGCGGCACCGGCAGCATGTACTTGCGCGCGAAATCGAGGTCGCGCTGGTCGTGCGCGGGGCAACCGAAGATGGCGCCCGTGCCATAGTCCATCAGCACGAAGTTGGCGATGAACAGCGGCAGCCGCCGCTCGGGCGCGAGCGGGTGGATCACCGACAGGCCGGTGTCGAACCCCTTCTTCTCGGCTGTCTCCAGCTCGGCGGCCGAGGTGCCGGCCCGCCGGCACGCGGCGATGAAGTCGGCGGCGGCCGGGCTGGCGGCGGCGACGGCCTCGGCCAGCGGATGGTCGATGGCGACCGCCGCGAAGCTTGCCCCGAACAGCGTGTCGGGGCGGGTCGTGAACACGTCGAAACCGTCGGGGCCGCCCGGCGGCGGGGAGTCGATCGCGAAGCGGAAGGCCAGCCCCGTCGATTTCCCGATCCAGTTGGCCTGCATCAGCCGCACCTTCTCGGGCCAATGCGTCAGCGTCTCGAGATCGGCGGCCAGCGCCTCGGCGAAGTCGGTGATGCGGAAGAACCACTGCGTCAGCTTGCGCCGCTCGACGACCGCGCCCGACCGCCAGCCGCGCCCGTCCACCACCTGCTCGTTCGCCAGAACGGTGTTGTCGACGGGATCCCAGTTCACCCAGCTCGCCCGCCGGTCGACGAGGCCGGCCTCGAGAAAGTCGAGGAACAGGGCCTGCTGGTGACCGTAATAGTCCGGGTCGCAGGTCGCGAACTCGCGGCTCCAGTCGATGGCAAGCCCCAGCCGCTTCAGCTGGCCGCGCATGGTGGCGATGTTCTGCCGGGTCCAGGTGCCGGGGTGGATGCCGCGCTCGATCGCGGCATTCTCGGCCGGAAGCCCGAAGGCGTCCCAGCCCATGGGGTGCAGCACGGCATGGCCCTGCATGCGCCGCGCGCGCGCCAGCACGTCGCCCATGGTGTAGTTGCGGACATGCCCCATGTGGATGCGCCCCGACGGATAGGGGAACATCTCGAGGATGTAGGTGGCGGGCTGCCCGGGCTTCAGCTCGGCGGCGAAACAGCCGGCCTCGGCCCAGCGCGCCTGCCAGCGCGCGTCCGCCTGCGCCGGGTCGAAGCGGGCCGGCTCCGCCTGGTCATCGGCCGACATGCCGGCGCCCCCGTCAGTTGCGGGCCAGCTCGGCCTGGCGCATGGCCCGGGCCCGCTCCAGGATGATCTCCTCCAGCCGCTGAACCGTGCCGGCGCGCAGCGGCGCGGCCGCCCAGCGCCCGCCCTCGAAGACCTCGCGCGCCGCCGAGACCTGCACGGCATCGGCCCTGAGCGCGCCATCGAGGATGGCGACCGTCACGCGGACGCGCTCATTGGGAACGGCCGGCGTCTGATACCAGTCCCCCACGATCACACCGCCCGCCGAATCGACCTGCGACAGCGGCATGAACTGCATCGTTTCCAGCGCGGCGCGCCACAGATAGCTGTTGACGGCGATGGTGGTGACCGTTGCCGGCGGCGTCGCCGGCGCCCGGTCGCGCCCGGCGCAGCCGGCCAGCAGCAACAGCCCCGCAAGCAGCAGAAGGCCGATCGCGATCGACCCCCGGGCCCACCCGCCCGCAGCGGCCCGCACCGGTTCAGAAGCTGTTCTCGTCAAACCCGTTGCACCTTTCGCCGGCCCATCTCCTGGGCGCCTGCCCGATGGCCGGGCCATACAGGGGCTTGCCGCCGTCACGCAACTGCCGCTGGCCGCAGCCGCCCGAACGGAGGCTGAACCGGCTCGGGCAAGCGGGCATTCATGAATCTGCAATCGGCTGTGCGCCAAATGCAACAGCGGTCGGGATTCGGGCCACCCTGGGCTCGGCCCGGCCGGAAATGGCCGTTGAGTCGTGGGATTCCATCGTCGAATCGCGTAACGCAGGAAAGTCATGGCACGGATTGCCGAGTCCCGGCTGAGCTGGCTTGCCTCCCTTGCGGGGGCCGCCCTGCTGTGCGCGGCCGCGCCAGGGATCGCCCAGCCGCCGTCCGCTGCCAAGTCCCGCCTGCAGCCCCGGCTCGTCGCAGAGCAGGACAGTTCCGCCTTCCGCGTCCGTTCCGAGGCGCTGGCGATCCAGCCGATCACGCTCGACGTCAGCCGCTTTACCTTCACCGCGCCCGGCCAGGTCGCCAGCAGCCGCGTACAGACGGTGGAGCGCGGCTTCAGCTTCACGCCCTCGGGCCAGGCGGGCCGCCGGGGAGTCTCCGTCGGCATGACGGCGCGCACCCTGGTGCCGGCCGCGGCCGACCGGGCGACGACGATCGCCGCCGCCGCTCCCACCCCGGGCTTGATGCCGGCGGGCTACAACTTCGACCTGTCGGTCGGGTATCGCGGCTTTGCCGTCTCGGGCGGCGTCAGCCGGGTGGACACCGGCGTTGGCGGACGCAGCCGGGAAGGTGTCGATCTCGGCATTGGCTACGCCGAGACCAACTGGCGCGCCGGCGTGATCGCCAGTGCCGAGCGCGAGGAGATCGACCTGCTGCCGCGGGCCGGCGGGATGCCCGACCCGCGCTACGCGCTCGAAGCGCGCGGCTCCGTGCTGCTGTCGCCGCAGATCTCGCTGGGGGGCAGCTTCCGCTACCGCCTTGCGCCGCAACAGCCCACACCGCTCGACCCGAACCGCGACGATCGCGCCGTGCTGCTGGGCGGCTCGGTCGCCTTCTAGGCCCCGGTTCGCCCCTCGTCACCCGCGCCACGGCGTGTTGCACGGGCGAAGGCGGCCGCCTTCGCCGCGGCCGCCGCCGGCCTTACGCCGCCAGCGCGCTGCGACCGCGCTTCACCATCAGCTTGTTGAGGGCATTCACATAGGCCCTGGCACTGGCGACCAGCGTGTCATGATGCGCACCCACACCGCGCGTCGTCCGCCCGTTCTCGGCCAGCACCACCGACACCTCGGCCTGCGCGTCAGTGCCGGCGGTCACGGCCGACACCTGGTAGAGCTCGAGCGTTGCCTGCTCGTGCGGCACCAGCTGCCGGATCGCCCGGAACAGCGCATCGACCGGGCCATTGCCCTTGGTGGCGGCTGTCGCCTCCACGCCGTCGATCGACAGCGTCAGGATCGCCCGCTGGCCGTTGGAGCCGCAATAGATCTCGACCTCGACAACCTGGATGCGGTCATGGCCGCGCAGCACCTCGTCATCGACAAGGGCCACGATATCCTCGTCGAACACCTGCTTCTTGGCGTCCGCCAGATCCTTGAAGCGGCGGAAGGCATCCTGGAACTCATTGTCGGAAAGGCGGTAGCCCAGGCTCTCCAGCTTGTCGCGGAAGGCCGCCCGCCCGCTGTGCTTGCCAAGCACCAGGCTGGAGTGCGACTGCCCGACCGACTCCGGCGTCATGATCTCGTAGGTCGAGCTGTCCTTCAGCATCCCGTCCTGGTGGATTCCGGACTCGTGCGCGAAGGCGTTGGCGCCCACGATCGCCTTGTTGGGCTGCACATGCATCCCCGTCACGCCCGAGACCAGGCGCGAGGCGCGGGTGATCTCGGTGGAGACGATGCCCGTCGCGTAGGGCAGCACGTCGTGGCGCACCCGAAGCGCCATGGCGATTTCCTCAACTGCGGCGTTGCCTGCCCGCTCGCCAATGCCATTCACGGTCGACTCCACCTGCCGCGCGCCGGCCCGGATCGCCGCCAGCGTGTTGGCGACAGCCAAGCCCAGGTCGTTGTGGCAGTGGGTGGAGAAGACGGCCCGGTCCGAATCCGGCACGCGCGCGATCATGTCGCGAAACAGGGCGCCATAGGTCTCGGGCGTGGCATAGCCGACGGTGTCGGGCAGGTTGATGGTGGCGGCCCCGGCGCGGATCGCAGTTTCGATCGCGCGCGCGAGGAATTCGGGGTCGGAGCGGGTTGCATCCTCGGCGGACCACTCCACATCGTCCGCCAGGTTGCGCGCCAGCGTCACCGACTCCCGGATCGCTTCCAGAACCTCGTCCGGCGACTTGTTCAGCTTCACCCGCATGTGGAGCGGCGAGGTTGCAATGAAGGTGTGGATTCGTGGCCGCCGGGCCGGCTTCAGCGCGGCAGCCGCCCGTTCGATGTCAGCCCGGTTCGCCCGCGCAAGGCTTGCGACGATCGCCCGCTCGCACTGCCGGGCGACCGCCTGGACCGCCTCGAAATCGCCTTCGGAGGCGATGGCAAAGCCGGCCTCGATGATGTCCACCCCCAGCGCTTCCAGCTGCGCTGCCACCCTGAGCTTCTCCTCGAGGTTCATCGAGCAGCCCGGCGATTGCTCGCCGTCGCGCAGTGTCGTGTCGAAGATCAGGATCCGGTCTGCCATGTCATGCCTTTGTGCGTGCAAGTCGTCGTGCGGCGCCGGTGAAGGTCTCGAAACCGTCCCTCAGGCGCCCGTGTCTGACCGGCAGGGCCGCGAACGGCCGGTCGGTGCGCGCGCCTAAGGGCGCGTAAGTCGAAGCAGACGAGGGGCGCGATGGCCGGGCATACGATGTCCATAGCAGACGGAGGGCGCGCGCGGAACCGGCAAAGTTGCACCCGAGCGCCCGCCCGCCTAGGAGCGCGCTGTCGCCAGACGTTCAGGGTCTCCGGCAGGCTGAAAGGGGTGGGGCGGCAACGCCATGGCCGACATCGTGATGAAATTCGGCGGCACGTCGATGGCCGGGATCGAGCGGATCCGGGCCGCCGCCGCGCGCGTGGCCCGCGAAGTGAACGCCGGCCACCGGGTCGCCGTCGTGGTCTCCGCCATGGCCGGCGAGACCGACCGCCTTGCCGGTTTCTGCCGGGAGGCCGCGCCGCTCGCCGATCCAGCCGAATATGATGTCGTCGTCGCCTCGGGCGAACAGGTGACGAGCGGTCTTCTGGCCATTGCCCTCCAGTCGATGGGCCTGAAGGCGCGCAGCTTCCTCGGCTGGCAGCTCCCCATCCGCACCAGCGCTGCCCATGGCAAGGCCCGGATCCAGGAGGTGGGCACCGAAGCGGTCCGTGCCGCGCTCGAGGCCGGCGCGGTCGCCGTCATTCCCGGCTTCCAGGGCGTCTCGCCCGAGGGCCGGGTCTCGACGCTGGGCCGGGGCGGATCGGACACCTCGGCGGTCGCGGTCGCCGCTGCCCTGAAGGCTGACCGCTGCGACATCTACACCGATGTCGAGGGCGTGTTCACGACCGACCCGCGGATCGTGCCGCGCGCCCGAAAGCTCGCGAAGATCACCTATGAGGAGATGTTGGAGCTGGCGAGCGTGGGGGCCAAGGTGCTCCAGACCCGCTCGGTCGAGCTGGCCATGAAGGAACGCGTGCGCCTGCAGGTGCTGTCGAGCTTTTCCGACGCGCCGGGCACGCTGGTTGTCGACGAGGATGAAATCGTGGAGCAGGAACTGATCGCGGGCGTCGCCTATGACCGCAACGAGGCCAAGGTGACGCTGGTGGCCGTGCCCGACAGGCCCGGCGTGGTGGCCACCATCTTCGGCCCGCTGGCGGACGCGAACATCAATGTCGACATGATCGTCCAGAACATCGCGCATGACGGCGAGGCGACCGATGTCACCTTCACCGTGCCCCGCACGGAACTGGCCCGCGCCACCGCCGTGCTCGAGGCGGAGGCGGCCGCCATCGGCTATGAGCGGCTGATCGCCGACGATGCGGTCGCCAAGATCTCGGTGGTCGGCGTCGGGATGAAGAGCCACGCCGGGATCGCCGTCACCATGTTCCGCGCGCTCGCCGACCGGGGCATCAACATCCAGGCCATCACCACGTCCGAGATCAAGATCTCGGTGCTGGTGGCCGAGGAATATCTGGAGCTCGCCGTGCGAGTCCTGCACACCGCCTATGGGCTCGACGCGCCGGCATGAGCGCCACGCCCCGTCTCGACCGGTTGACGGCGCGCGGCCGCGCCTTCCTCGGCACCCGCCACGCCATCCTGGGCGGGGCGATGACCTGGGTGTCGGAACGGCATCTCGTCTCGGCCATCTCGAACGCCGGAGGCTTCGGGGTAATCGCCTGCGGGGCGATGACGCCGGCCCTGCTGGAAGCCGAGATCGAGGCCACCGCAGCGCTGACGCGACTGCCCTTCGGCGTGAACCTCATCACCTTGCACCCGCAGCTGATGGAACTGATCGCGGTCTGCCGGAACGCGCGCGTCGGCCATGTCGTGCTCGCCGGCGGCCTGCCGCCGGCGCCCGCCGTCAGCGCGATTGCCGGCTTCGCGAAGCTGATCGCCTTCGCGCCCAATCTCGCGGTCGCGCGCAAGCTGCTGCGTTCGGGCGTCGATGCGCTGGTGATCGAGGGCTCGGAAGCTGGCGGCCACATCGGGCCCGTCAGCCTCACCGTTCTCGCGCAGGAGATCCTGCCGGCGCTTCCCGAAGCAGTCATCTTCGCGGCCGGCGGGATCGGCAGGGGCGCGGCCATCGCCGCCCTCGTCGAAATGGGAGCCTCAGGCGTGCAGCTGGGAACCCGCTTTGCCGCATCCGCCGAATCGGTCGCGCATGAACGCTTCAAGCAGGCCTTCGTCCGCGCCGCGGCGCGCGATGCGGTCGCCTCTGTCCAGCTCGATCCGAAGCTGCCGGTCATCCCCGTGCGCGCGCTCCGCAATGCCGGCACCGAGGCGTTTCTGGCCAAGCAGCGCGAGGTGTCGGCGAAGCTGGCCGCCGGTGCGATCGAGCTTGCCGCCGCCCAGCTCGAGATCGAGCATTTCTGGGCCGGCGCGCTCCGCCGCGCCGTCGTCGAGGGCGATGTCGAGGGCGGCTCGCTGATGGCCGGCCAGTCGGTCGGCATGGTCACCGCGATCGAGCCGGTCGCCACCATCATCGAGGGCCTCGTCACCGAGGCCGAGGCGGCGCTCGCCCGCGCAGCGGCGGCGGCCTGATGCCGCGCGGGGGGCCCTGACATGCCCGCCGGCTCCGCCCGGGAGCTTCTGCGCCGCCTGCACGAAGTGATGGCGGCGCGGCTCTCGACCCAGGCCAAGCTCGACCAGGTGGCCGCCCTGATCGCCGACGCGCTGGAAAGCGAAGTGGCCTCCATCTACCTGCTGCGCGACGGCATGCTCGAACTGTCGGCGACCCGCGGCCTCAAGCAGGAAGCCGTGCATGTCACCCGGCTGGCCTTCGGGCAGGGGCTGGTCGGTACCATCGCCGAGACCCGCGCGCCCCTGAACCTCGCCGAGGCCAGCACCCATCCGCGCTTCGCCTACCGGCCCGAGACCGGCGAGGAACGGTTCCACAGCTTTGCGGGCGTGCCCATCATCCGCCGCGAGGCCTGTGTGGGCGTGCTCGCCGTGCAGCATGTGTCGCCGCGCGACTATGACGAGGTCGAGATCGAGGCGCTGCAGACGGTCGCCATGGTGCTGGCCGAGCTGATCGCGGCGGCCGGGCTGGTGGAGGCCGGCCCGGTCGCGCCCCAGCGCCCGCGCGAGCCGGTCGCGGCCCGGCTCGCGGGCATGAAGCTGGTGGACGGCATGGCCCGCGGCGTCGCCATCTTCCACGAGCCGCGGGTGGAGATCACCCGCTCGGTCGCCGACGATCCCGAGGCCGAACACCAGCGGCTGCGCGCGGCGCTTGTCACGCTGCGCGAGCAGATCGACCTCATGGTCTCCCGCGCCGAATTCGCCGGTCCCGGCGACCATGACGAGATCCTCGAGACCTACAAGATGTTCGCCCTCGACGAGGGCTGGGCGCGGCGGATCCATGACGGCATCGACGGGGGGCTGACGGCGGAGGCCGCGATCGAGGCTGTCGCCCAGGCGCAGCGCATCCGGCTGGGCCAGGCGAAGGATCCCTATCTGCGCGAGCGGCTTCATGATCTCGAGGATCTGTCGAACCGGCTGATCCGCATCCTGTCGGGCGCGGCCGGCACGGCGGCCCGGCGCGGGCTGTCCGCCGACACCATCCTGATCGCCCGCAACCTGGGGCCGGCCGAGCTGCTGGAATATGACCGCCGGCATCTGAAGGGCATCGCGCTCGAGGAAGGATCGCTCACGGCCCATGTCACCATCCTCGCGCGCGCCATGGGCATCCCCATGCTCGGCCGGCTTCGCGACCTTCGCACCCAGGTCGCAGAAGGGGATCCGCTGCTCCTCGATTCGGGCGCGGCCGCCCTCTTCGTGCGCCCGTCGGCAACCGTGCTCGCCGGCTATCAGGCGCAGATGGCGCTCAAGGCGCGTCGCCAGGCCGAGTTCGCGCGGCTGCGCGATCTGCCCGCCGTCAGCCGCGACGGGATCGCCATCCAGCTGATGATCAACGCCGGGCTCCGGACCGACCTGCCGGCGCTCGAGCTCACCAATGCCGACGGGATCGGCCTGTTCCGGACCGAATTCCAGTTCCTCGTCTCGGCGACGCTGCCGCGCCGCGGCCGGCAGATCGCGCTCTACCGCGACGTGCTCGCGGCCGCGGGCGACCGCCCCGTCGTGTTCCGGACCGTGGACATCGGCGGCGACAAGGCCGTTCCCTATGTCGACGGCCGCGGCGAGCGGGAGGAAAACCCCGCCATGGGCTGGCGGGCGCTTCGCCTTGCGCTCGCCCGGCCGGGCCTGCTCGCCGCCCAGGCGCGCGCCCTGCTGGAAGCGGCGGCGGGGCGCACGCTGCACCTGATGTTCCCCATGGTCGCCGAGCCGTGGGAATATCGCGAAGCCCGCGGCATCGTCGAGGCGGGCCGGGCGCGCCTCGCCGCCGCCGGCCGGCCGCAGGCGGCCGAGGTTCGCTACGGCGCGATGCTGGAAGTGCCCGCGCTCGGCTTCATGCTCGACGAGCTGCTGCCCGAGCTCGACTTCCTGTCGATCGGCACCAATGATCTGACGCAGTTCCTGCTGGCGGCCGACCGCGGCAATCCCAAGCTTGCCGACCGCTACGACTGGCTGTCGCCCGGGCTGCTGCGCTATCTCAGGATGGTTATCGACCAGGCCGCCGCGGCCGGGGTGCCGCTGTCGGTGTGCGGCGAGATGGGCGGCCGTCCGCTTGAATCGCTGGCGCTGATGGCGCTCGGCGTCGAGCGGCTGTCGATCACCCCGGCCGCCGTCGGCCCGATCAAGGCGATGGTGCGCGCGGCCGAGCTGGCGCCGCTGCGCGCCGCCATGGCGGACTGGCTCGCCCGCCCCGGAACCGACATCCGCGAAGCGCTCGGCGCGGCCGCGGCCGCCCAGGGGCTGCCGATGGAATGAGCGTCAGACGGCCTTGCAGCGGGTCGTCACGCCATCGCCCTTGTCCAGCGTGTAATCCTCGCCCTTGCCGGTCAGCACCAGGCCGCCACCGGCATAGCGGATGCCCGAGGCCGCGGGTTCGGGCTGCATCTCGGTGTTGCCGCTCGCCTGGGCGAGGCTGGCGACGCCCTGCTCGGGGAAGAAGCGCACGATCCGCTTCTGGCCGTCGTCGCAGTCCAGCCTCAGCCGGTTCTCGAGCGTCGGCGGCAGGTTGGCGGCCGCGGCCGCGGCGATCACCTCCGCCTCAGTCGGGATCGCCGGCCAGTCGCCCGAAGCCGGCATGGCTTCGGCGGTCGCCACGGCAGCGGGTGCGGCCGCATCGGCCAGCTGCGGCGCGGGCTGCTCGGCGGCCGGCCTGCCGCAGGCCGCAATCGCCAGCGCGCAGGCACCCAGAAGAAGGACAGGCCTCGTCATGCGTCGTCTCCCTCGCAACTCGGGGGAAGGTTGGCTGGCATGCCCGGCATCGTCAACGCCCGAACAGGCGGGCGAGATCGGCCTTGGTCAGGCGGATGAAGGTGGGGCGGCCATGGTTGCAGGTGCCGCTGGCCGGCACCGCCTCCATCTGCCGGAGAAGCGCGTTCATCTCCGCGAGGCTGAGCGCGCGGCCGGCGCGCACGCTCGCATGGCAGGCGATGGTCGCCGCCACCTGGTCGAGCCGGCGCTCGAGGCCGAGCGTTCCGCCCTCGGCCGCCAGCTCGTCGGCGATGTCGGCCAGAAGCGGCCCGGTTGCCGCCTGCCCCAGCGCGGCAGGCAGGCTTCGCACCAGCATCGAATCCGCGCCGAAGCGTTCGATCGCCAGGCCCAGCCGGGCGAGGTCGGCCGCGGCGGCCTCCAGCCGGTCGCAGGCGGCCGGGTCCAGTGTCACCGCCTCGGGCACCAGCAGCGGCTGCGCGGCGGTCCCGGGGCCCGCGCGCCCGCGCATCGCCTCCAGCACCAGCCGCTCGTGCGCGGCATGCTGGTCGACGAGGATCAGCGCATCATCCGTCTCGGCGATGATGTAGGTGCCGGCGACCTGCCCGCGCGCCATCCCGAGCGGCCAGCCGCCGCCCGGCGGCGCCAGGTCGGGCCACGGCCCGGCCTGGGCCCCGGGCGCGCGGCCCGCCGGCGCGGCATCGAACAGCGCCACGGCCTCGGCGGCCGCGACCTGCCCTGTCGCGACAGCAGGCGGCGACGGCGGTGCCTCGAACGCGCGCGCGAGCGCCGCGCCGGCCGCGGCAACGGCGCGGATCCCGGCTGTTTCCAGCGCCGCGCGAACGGCCACCACCAGGCTGGCGCGGATCCGGCCCGGTTCGCGGAAGCGCACCTCGGTCTTGGCCGGGTGGACGTTCACGTCCACGTCCGCGGTCGGCAGTGTCAGGAACAGGGCGGCGAGCGGATGGCGCCCGGCCGGCAGGCGCTCGGCATAGGCGCCGCGCAGCGCGCCCGTCAGCAGCCGGTCGCGCACCGGCCGGCCGTTCACGAACAGATATTGCTGCTCGGCCGACGCCCGGCTGGCGGCCGGCAGCCCGGCCAGGCCGCCGATCCGAAGGTCGTCGCGCCCGAAATCGACCGGCGCGGCCTCGGTTCCGGGCGGCAGCAGCGCCAGCAGGCGTCGCACCTGCGACGCGACCGATCCATCGGCCTCGGCGGCCACCTCGAGCACCGTGCGGCCGTCCACCCGCAGGCGGAATCCCACGGCGGGGTGCGCCATCGCCAGGCGGCGCACCGCATCGGCGATCTGCGCCTGTTCGGTTCGAACCGCCTTGAGGAACTTGGCCCGCGCCGGCACGCGCGCGAACAGCCCTTCGACGGTGATGCGCGTGCCCGGTGCCGCGGCCGCCGGCTGGTCGGCCAGGATCACGCCATTGTCGATCACCAGCCGCCAGCCGTTCGCGGCGCCGGCAGGCCGGCTGTCGATCGTCAGCCACGCGACCGAAGCGATTGCCGGCAGCGCCTCGCCCCGGAAGCCGAAGGTCGTGATCGCCAGCAGATCCTCGCCGGGCAGCTTGGAGGTGGCGTGCCGCTCGACGGCCAGGCGCATGGCGTCGGGCGCCATGCCGACGCCGTCGTCGATGACGCACAGGCGCGCCAGCGGATCGCCCGACACCGCCACCTCGATCCGCCGCGCGCCGGCATCCAGGCTGTTCTCGACCAGCTCCTTGATGGCGCTCGCCGGCCGCTCGACGACTTCGCCGGCAGCGATGCGGTCGATCAGGTGCGGGGGCAGTCGGCGGATGTCCATGGCAGGTCCTCGGAACCTCGCCCTGCGCCACGCCGGCACCTCGGCACAAGCCCCCGGCATCCCGCCGGCGCCGCCGTCGACCGGGCCTTGCGTCGGACAGAGCGAGGCCCTATGCCGCAGGGCCATCCGCAACAGTGTCCTTGGCCGGGGTCTGGCGCGGCCCTGCCCCCCGGAACGCCGCCCCGCTTGCGACAGGGGCGCGACCGGGCCGGTCAATGGCCGTGACAGCGCTGGCCGCCGGCAGGGTGACGCGGCTTCCCACCCGCACATGGGCCGCAGCAAGGTAGCGCCACGTGAACTTCTTGAACCGCATCTTCGGGTTTCTGAGCCAGGACATGGCGATCGACCTCGGCACCGCGAACACCCTTGTCTATGTCCGCGGGCGGGGCATCGTCCTCAACGAGCCGTCGGTCGTCGCCATGGAGACGGTGAACGGTCGCCGGCAGGTGAAGGCGGTGGGCAATGCCGCCAAGGTGATGATGGGCAAGACGCCCGGCAATGTGGAAGCCATCCGCCCGCTTCGCGACGGCGTGATCGCCGACATCGAGACCGCCGAGGACATGATCAAATATTTCATCTCGAAGGTGCACGGAAAGTCGGCCTGGCTGCCCTCCGGCCCGGAGATCGTGATCTGCGTGCCCTCGGGCTCCACCCCGGTCGAGCGTCGCGCCATCCGCGACGCCGCCAACAACGCCGGCGCCAGCCAGGTCAGCCTGATCCTCGAACCCATGGCGGCCGCCATCGGCGCTGGCATGCCGGTCACCGAGCCGATCGGCTCGATGGTGGTCGACATCGGCGGCGGCACCACCGAGGTCGCCGTGCTGTCGCTTCGCGGCCTCGCCTACACGACGAGCGTCCGCGTCGGCGGCGACAAGATGGACGAGGCGATCATCAACTATGTGCGGCGCAACCACAATCTGATGATCGGCGAGACCACGGCCGAACGCATCAAGAAGGAGATCGGCACCGCGCTGCCGCCCGCCGACGGCATCGGCGTGACGCTGGAGATCAAGGGCCGGGACCTGGTGAACGGCGTGCCCAAGGAAATCACCATCAACCAGGGCCAGATCGCCGACGCCCTGTCGGAGCCAGTGTCGGCGATCATCGAAAGCGTTCGCCTGGCGCTCGAGAACACGGCCCCCGAACTCGCCGCCGACATCGTCGACCAGGGGATCGTGCTGACCGGCGGCGGCGCGCTGCTCGGCGGCCTCGACGAGGCGCTGCGGCAGGCCACCGGCCTTCCCGTCACCGTCGCCGAGGATCCGCTGTCCTGCGTCGCGCTCGGCACTGGCCGCGCGCTCGAGGACCCGATCTTCCGCGGCGTTCTGATGAGCGCCTGACGGTCCCCAAGCCGGAGGCTGTCGTTCCATGAACCGCCCCCAGCCTGCATCCCGGCTCAGGCCCAGCCGGCGGACGAGCTTTGCCCGGCGCGACAGCAACCTCGCGCTGCTGGGCGCACTGATCGCGGGCGCGGTGATCGCCTTCGCGCTGCTGCTGCTGCTGGTGCAGCGGGTGAACCCCGAACAGGGCAGCCGCCTCCATGGCGCCACTGCCGACCTCCTCGCCCCGGTGATTGCCGTCGTCCGCCTGCCGTTCGAAGGGGCGCGCCGGATCGGCGATACGGTGAACAGGCACTGGCGGGTCGTCGAGCGCAACCGCGCACTCGAAGCCGAACTGGTCGACGCCCGGGCGCGCGCTGCCAGGGCCGACCAGCTGGCTGCCGAGCTGGCCCGCATGGAGTCGCTCATCGGCCTCGTCCGGCCCGAACGCCGGATCGTGGCGGCCGGCGTCGCTTCGGCCAATGTCGCCAGCGCCGCCCAGCGCACCGCCACGATCAGCGTCGGCAGCGCCGACGGCGTGCGCCCGCGGATGCCGGTGATCGCCGCCGGGGGACTCGCCGGGCGCGTCACCGACACCGGCCGCCATGCCGCGCGAATCCTGCTTCTGACCGACCCCGACAGCCGCGTGCCGGTCAGCGTCGTTCGCACCGGCTGGACCGGGCTGGTTGCCGGCACCGGCGGCAGCCGGCTCGATTTCCTGTTCGAGCCGGTCGCCGGCACCGACCGGCTGCGGGCGGGCGACCGGCTGGTCACCAGCGGTGACGGCGGGCTGTTCCCGCCCGGCATTCCGGTCGGGGTCGTCGTCGATGCCGAACGCGTGCCGCCGGCGGTACGGCCGCTCGCCAATCCGGCAAGCCTTGGCCCTGTCCTGGTCGAGGCGCCCTGGCTTCCGCCACCGGCGACCGAGCCGACACCGCCCGCTGCCCCGGAAGCCGATCGCCTGTCGCCTCCAGGGCAGGCGGCCGCTGTCCCCCGGCCATGAACGCACCCGGCCGGCCCCCGGCCCCGCCCGGCGAGATTCGTCGCCGCCTGACCCCGGGGCTCACCGTGCTGGCCGGTGCCCTCCTGATGTGCCTGCCGCTTCCGCTGGGCGTTGGAGCGATGCCGCATCTGGCGCTGCTGCTCGTCATCCTGTGGGCCAGCCTCCAGCCCCGGCTGATGCCGGCCTGGGTCGCCTTCGGCCTCGGTCTCGTGCTTGACATGCTGGCCGGGCTGCCCATCGGGCTGTCGGCCCTGCTGTTCGCGCTGGCGGTCGTCGCGGTCCGCCTCGCCGAGGCGCGCGTCGAAGGGCACAGCCTGCTGGTGGACTGGGCCTTCGCCACGCTGCTGGTCGGGGCCGCCCACCTCCTCACCTGGCAGCTGCATGCGCTCCTCGGGCGCAGTGTCCCGCTCGGCCCGCTGCTGGCGCAGGCCGCGCTCACGGCCCTTGCCTTTCCGCTTGCCGCCGCCACGGTGGCCCGGATCCAGCGCCGTCTCGTCGCCGGCGGCGAGGCCTGAGCCATGAGCGACGAGGGCGTCCGCTTCCAGTTCGACCGACGGGCGATGCTGCTCGGCGGCCTCCAGGCCGTCGTTGGCGTGACGCTGGTCGGGCGGATGGCCCAGCTCGCCATTGCGGATGCCGACCGCTACGCGCTCGCCGCCGAGGACAATCGCGTCGCGCTTCACCTGATCCCGCCCCGCCGGGGGTTCATTCTGGATGCCAGCGGCGTGCCGCTCGCCACCAACCGCCCGGCTTACGCTGCCGAACTGGTCCCCTCGCTCGCTGGTGACCTCGAGGCCGCGCTCGACCGCATCGCCGCCATCGTGCCGCTGACCGCGGCCGACCGTGACCGGATCCGTGACGAGGCGAAGGGGCTGCCGCCATCCGCTTCGCTGCTGGTCGCCGACGACATCGGCTGGGACGCCTTTGCCGCGCTCAATCTCGAGCTCGCCGACATGGATGGCCTGCGGCCGGTTCGGACCTATGTCCGCCACTATCCCGGTGGGGAGGCCTTCGGCCACCTGATCGGCTATGTCGGCCCGCCCACCCAGGCGCAGTATCGCGCGGCACGAAACCCGCTCTACCTGATGCCGGCCTTCCGCCTCGGCAAGGACGGGGTCGAGAAGGCGCGCGACGCCGAGCTGACGGGCACCCCCGGTGCCCGCCGGGTGGAAGTGAACGCACGCGGCCGGATCGTGCGAGAGCTCGACACGCGGCCCGACACGCCGGGCCGGACGGTGCAGCTCACCATCGACGCAGCGCTCCAGCGCTTCGCCGGCGCCCGCATCGGCGGCGAGTCCGCGTCGGCCGTGGTGATCGACTGCCTGACCGGGGACATCAAATGCCTCATCTCCATGCCCGCCTTCGATCCCAACGTCTTCTCCAACCGGATCCCCCAGCGGCTCTGGGCGGACCTGCAGGCGAGCGAGGCGAAGCCACTGCTCAACAAGACGCTCCAGGGCCTCTATGTGCCGGGCTCCACCTTCAAGATGGTGACCGCGCTCGCCGCGCTGAAGGAAGGCGTGCTTCCAACCGACAGCGTCAGTTGCAGCGGCCGCTATACCGTGGGCGGCAATACCTGGCACTGCCACCGGCGCGGCGGCCATGGCACGGTTGCCATGCGCGCCGGCATCGCCAAGAGCTGCAACGTCTATTTCTACGCGACCGCCCGCCGGATCGGCGCCCAGGCGGTGGCCGACATGGCGCGCAAGCTTGGCCTTCACGCCACCTTCGACCTGCCGATGCCGGTGCAGCGCAAGGGGATCGTGCCCGACCCGGCGTGGAAGCGCGACCGCTATGACCAGCCCTGGTCGGTTGCCGACACCCTCAACATGTCGATCGGACAGGGCTATCTCATCGCCAACCCGCTGCAGCTCGCAGTGATGACGGCGCGCATTGCGACCGGCCTGGTCGTCGAGCCGCGCCTGATCCCGGCGGCCTCTCCCCCCCGGTTCGAGGCGCTCGCCATCCCGCCCGACTTTCTCGACGTCATCCGCCAGGGGATGGATGATGTGGTGAACGGCCCCGGCGGGACCGCGCGCTCGGCCCGGCTGCCGGTCGAGGGCGTCCGCATGGCCGGCAAGACGGGAACCGCCCAGGTCCGCCGCATCACCGCGGCCGAACGGCGGCGCGGCGTTCGGCGCAACGAGAGCCTGCCGTGGAAGTTCCGCGACCATGCCCTGTTCGTCGCCTTCGCACCGGCCGACGCGCCGCGCTATGCCGTCAGCGTGATTGTCGAGCATGGCAGCTCGGGCTCGCGCGCGGCCGCCCCGATCGCCCGCGACCTGCTCACCTGGATCTATGACCGCGAGCGCGCCGAGGCGCAGCTCGCCCGGCTTCAGACCGCGCGCGAGGCCGCCCGCCGGGCGCGGGCCGAAGCCGCCGCCCGTGCTACCGCCGACGCCGCAGCAGCTGCTGCTGCCGAGCGCGCCAGCGCGCGGCCAGCGCCACCGGCAGGGCCGGACGCGGCATGATCGACAGCCTGCTCAACAGCCGCTGGCCGCAGCGGCTCGGCGCCCTGCCCTGGGGCATCCTGCTGCTGGTGCTGGCGATCGGCGGGTTCGGAACCCTGGTTCTCTATTCGGCGGCCGGCGGCAGCCTGCAGCCCTGGGCCTTCAACCATGCCGTGCGCCTGATCCTGTTCACGGCGATGGCGATCCTGCTCTCGCAGGTGCCGCTCGGCACCTGGCTGCGGCTGGCCTATCCCCTCTACGCCGTCACTCTGGTGGCGCTGATCCTGGTCGAGATGCTGGGCGCGTTCGGTGGCGGCGCGCAGCGCTGGCTCGATCTCGGCATCCTGCGCCTCCAGCCGAGCGAGCTTATGAAGATCGCCATCATCCTCGCGCTGGCGCGATTCTATCACTATCTTCCCCGCGGCTATGCAGGGCGGCTGGCCGGCATCTGGCCGCCGGCCCTGCTGGTCCTGATCCCGGTCGCCCTCGTCCTGCTGCAGCCCGATCTGGGCACCGCACTGATGATCGTCGCCGGCGGCGTGAGCGTCATGTTCCTGGGGGGGCTTCCGCTTCGCTGGCTGCTGCTGCCCGGCGCCGCCGCGCTTGCTGCGCTTCCCGTCGTCTACAGCCTCCTGCACGACTATCAGCAGCGCCGCATCCTGACCTTCCTGGACCCCTCGATCGATCCGCTGGGGGCCGGCTACCACATCACCCAGTCGAAGATCGCGATCGGCTCGGGCGGCCTGTTCGGCAAGGGCTTCCTGAACGGCTCCCAGAGCCACCTTCAGTATCTGCCCGAACAGCATACCGACTTCGTGTTCGCAACCATGGCCGAGGAATGGGGCCTGGTCGGCGGCGTGGTGCTGCTGCTGGCCTATGGGGTACTTCTCAACTGGGCGTTGCGGGTCGCGCGGGGTACGCGCAGCCTGTTCGGGCGGCTGGTGGCGGGCGGGCTATCGATGACGATCTTCTTCTATGTGGCCGTGAACGCGATGATGGTGATGGGCCTGGCGCCGGTCGTTGGTCTGCCGATGCCGCTGATGAGCTATGGCGGCAGCGCGATGATGACGGTGATGATCGCGCTCGGAATTCTGATGGCGATCCACCGCGATCGCGACGAGCGGATCCTGTAGCAGGCCTGCCTCGCGGGACTGGACAATCGCGCCCCCGATTGCTAACGCCCCGCCTCCCGCCGGATTGCGGCATGGACGCATAGCTCAGTTGGTAGAGCAGCTGACTCTTAATCAGCGGGTCCTAGGTTCGAGCCCTAGTGCGTCCACCAAATTTTTCAGATAGTTAGGTCGAAGTGTGGCGACCCCGCAGGTCCCGGAAGCGGCGTCTGGGCAACATTCTGGGCAACATCGAGTTCCGGCCGTCATCCGCCCGCCCTTCCACCCGTCAAGCAGCGTTTGGTGCGGCACGAACATCGCCTTCAATGCCGGATCAGCCGTTTCGCCGAATCAGTCGCGCGGCGCCGCGCTGAGGTGTCGGCTAGCGAGGAAGCCTGGGCTGTGACACCAGCAGCGGATTGAAGGTTCCGCCGTTCCACTGCCTTGCCTCGCGATGGTCCGATAAGCTTGATTCCCGGAAGAAAGAATTGGCCCAAATTGACGCGAAAATGGAGGGTTCTGGCATGGCGGATGACGGTGGTTTGGTGCCGGTTCCGGGCAGGTCCTCTGCCCTCCCCGCCGCGCCCGATCGTCCCGGCCTGACGCTCGACGACGCTGAGCGGGTCCAGTCCTATGTCGAGAAAGCCTCCGCCGACGCCGCCCGCCGGGCCTATGCCTCCGACTGGCGGCTGTTTGACCAGTGGTGCGGCGCGCGGGCGTTGTCGAGCCTGCCGGCCTCGCCCGAGACGGTCGCGGCGTTCCTGGCCGCCCAGGCCGACGGTGGCCTGGCGCGCGCGACCATCGGCCGGCGCCTGGCGGCGATTGCATATGTTCATCGGATCTGCGGCCAGGTGGCGCCTGCCGACCAGCCCAACGGCATCCTCGTCGAAACCACCATGCGCGGCATCCGACGTGACCAGCGTGGGCAACCCTCGGCGCGCAAGCAGGCCGCCTGCGGCGACGTGCTGCGCGACATGCTTCGGGCCATCGAGGGCGACAGTATCAGGAGCGTGCGTGACCGGGCCTTGCTCGCGATCGGCATGGGCGGGGCGCTCCGCCGCTCCGAGCTGGTGGGGATCGACCTCGCCCACCTCACCCGCACCCCCAAGGGTCTCGAGATCCACCTCCCCTCCTCCAAGACCGACCAGGAAGGCAAAGGTGCGCTGGTCGTCATCCCCGACCGCGACCGGATCGCGCCGGTGAAGCTCCTCGACCGCTGGCTCGAAGCGGCCGACATCGCCGAGGGCCCGGTGTTCCGCAAGCTCACGCCCCAGGGACGCCTGACCGCGAAACGGATGAGCGACCGCGGCGTGGCGATCGTGGTCCAGCAGCGCGCCGCCGCCGCCGGTTATGACCCACGGCTGTTCGGCGGCCACAGCCTCCGGGCCGGGTTCCTGACCGAGGCCGGCCGCCAGGGCGCCAACGTGTTCCGCATGAAGGACCACAGCCGCCACCGCTCGCTCGAGATGGTCAGCGAATATGTGCGCTCCCAGGACCTGTTCCGCGATCATGCGGGGGATGGGTTTTTGTGAGCGATCCCTACTCATCTGTCCCGTGCCATAGTAGGGCGTTGAAGTGCCTGGAAAGACATCTGCAAAGGCAGCCTTAGGCGTTCGGCAACTGTTTTTGAATTCAGCCAGACACAATGCTTCTTCTGGCGTCCTGAATGGCATTCGCACATAGTCAAAAATGACCGATATGCCTCATTGAGACTCCAATTCTTCCCAATCTAGCGCTTTCTCGATAGGTGAGAGGTTAATCATATACTCTCTGAGAACCTATTGTAGGCGTCTATACGCCGCATTGGTAGCTTAACTTCTCTCCGATACACCTCCTTTTGCAGTAAGTCGATCTCGGCGTCACGCTCCGCTTCGAGAACGTCGATATACCAAGCACGCGGCTGCCTACCCGGATCACCGTTCCAACGATATCCACGTCTTTTGAGAATGTCTTTAAATTCAAAGGGCGCATTCTCTGCCCAGATGCGCCAGGTGACAGATCGAGCCGCACTCAAGAGAACGCTGAGGCCGGTAGCTCCAGATCGTGGCAGAGGAGACGCCAAAAGCTCAACCGTGGCAAGGCAGTCGTGCATCGCGCGGTGACGGTCGTAGAAGAAGCCGGCGGCGTAAGCGAGATAGGCCAGTTTCGTACCCTCGTACCCTTCCGCGGCCCAGTCGATCTGGCTTAGCGAGCAGGCCCAGGGTTTCGTCTTGAACACCTCACTAAAGCGTTCGAGGAAAAGGCGGTCGAACGCCGCGTTATGCGCGATGACCAACGAAACCGGCGCCGCGAATTTGGCTACCTCTTCGGCATCGATGACTTGGCCGGCCAGCATCTCATTCGTGATGCCGGTGATCGCGGTGATCTCCGGCGAGATCGGCTCACTCGGCTGACGCAGTCCTTGGAAGCTGTCCCCCACGCCGAAAACGCTGCCATCCAAGCCGTAGCTGAATGGCGTCATGGCAAGTTCCATGATCTCGTCGCGCTGAGGATCGAGCCCGGTGGTCTCAACATCAACTACCAGGCCAAGGCGTAGCTGCGTGCTGGGAGGGGGAACGATGTGAGGGCGAGGCTTAAGACGCCGGATGATCCGGTAATCCCCTGTGGCCTCCAGCTCCCGCGCCAGGGTCTCTAGATGGTCAGATTGCGCCATCGTCCGGCGCCAGATTTACCTCGTGCCCCTCACCTCCAGGCGCGGTTGTAGCGGCCTGGTTTGGGCCGAGTGTTATCCGAATGTCAGCGGTTCGGCCTTCCTCGTGGAACCACAGATCGACCACTTCGGTATCGTCGCTGCGCGGACGCGGCGATGCCTCCCGGACCTTGAATGTCGTAGGGAGATTCACGGACGTTCCGAACACCAGCGCATGTTGCCGAGGCAAGGACGGTAGGCGCTTGAGGACCGACTCCGAAATGAAAGGCGTCATCTGCCGAATCTGGGAGAGATCGTCTGGATTCTGGATACGGTGAACCAGGAAGTTGGAGCACTGGCTGAGGACCGTCTTGGAAAGCTCGCTTGGTCGCTGAGACGCTAAAATTACGAACATGCCGTATTTCCGCCCTTCTTTAGCGATTCGCTCGAAAACCTTGGTGGCGTCGATTGAAAAGCGGGGCGCTGTAGAGGCGACATATCTATGAGCCTCTTCGAGCAGTAGGTGTATCGGGAAGCGGTTTCTCGGTTCCGCATGGCGAAGAAACCGGAAGAGCATGCGTGCAATGACCGCACTAACGAGCTCAACGATTTCATCTTCGACGGAATTTAGATCAATAATAATGATCTGATTCCGCTTGGTGAGCGATTCTCCGGCCGTTCCTTCCAGACCGACGATTCTGGTCAAAAACTCCAGATCGCTTGCCGCCGCGTTAACGTCATCTCCCTCGTGACGGAGAAAGGCATATTCTGTTCTCTCTTGCAGAGATCTGAGCCGCGTGACCAATGACGAGCAGTAGTCGCGAATTTGACGATTTCCGTGAGCCTCCTCATAGAGGATCGCAAAGTCAAGACACTCGTGCAACTCATTAAAAGAGAATGGCGTCCGATTATAGGCTGGTAAGGGCGCATCCTCTCGGAGCTTTTTCCTAACTTCCTCCAAGAAAAGGGCCTGATTGTTTCCTGCAAAATTTCCGTACTGAAAATTAGGATCAAACTTGTTCAGGAGCGCCATATTTAGATCTTTTGTCGGATACATCTGGAGAAGGGAGACAACGCGCTGAAACTTCGATACGGGGGAGTCGCCATCTGCCCCTCGAAAGCACTCAATGATGCAGGTGGCGACAAAGTGCTCGCGCAGCGCCAGAGCATCTGGCGTATTGGCATGAAAGAGACTTGTCAGACCTAATGCCGTGCGAAGGACCGGCAGTTGTGTTCGCTCGCTGGCTTGCAGCAACAGCTCCCATTCCGCCAGATCCAGAAACCAATGTGGCAAGCGGAACCCTGCCGCCGTGCCGTCGAGGACGAAATGCTCAACCCCGATCGCCCCCTCCTTGGCGGAAGCGCTCAGAGCGTCGTGATACTCGCCGTTGACGTCGAAGACGATGAAGGTCGCGCCGCGGGCGTGGTGCTCTTCCGGCTTGCTGAAAAGAGACTGCAAGACCGAGGCGACCGTGCAGGACTTTCCGCTGCCGGTATTGCCAAGGACGGCCACATGGCCGCCGAAGAACTCGTTCAGCCGGACCTTGATGTCGTAATTCTCGAACACCACCGACTTGCCGATGGGCAGAACCCGATAGCGCGTGGCCCCTTCGGGCTGGCAGGGACCGCCATCTAGGCCAACTGACGCCTCGACGGCCGACTCGGTCTCAAAGATGCGATCTATCTCGCCATCCAGCGCATATAGTGCGTCCGCATACAGAGAGGGAAAAACAGAAACTCCAAAGCGGAACGGGCCGTCGCGCATCGGCAACATGCCGACCGGCACTACATCCAGATACTTTGAGGAGCCTGCCCTATCGAAGTCGCCTCGCTCGGAGGGGGTGCTCGCGTCGCGCTCACGCAGGCCGACAACCTCGACCACGACATATTCCGACTGCGATGGAATCATCAGGAATGATCCCAGCCGCGCCACATAATGCACGCCGTCGAAGCCAACGACCGTGAAGTTGTCGGTACCCACGTGCATCTCTACGACAAAGCGGTCGGCCGCGACCGAGACCACCTTGCCGATCGCGCGCTCTCGATCGTCGTGGCTCATGCCCCCGCATCCTTTGTCTCGTCGTCCCTTTTCGGCGCCAGTTCGGACAACACCTTGCGAACGGCGTCATCGATCCTGTCGCTGGGACGCTGCGGCATGAAATGCTCGACGATCATGTCGAAGTAGTGCGCCTTCGTGCCTTCGGCAGGACCGTCGCCTCCAATGATCCAAATGCGTGGGTCACGCAGCGCCCGGAGCTTGCCGATCTCGCCGCCCGTATCCGGAGCCGCGAAGATCACCAAACGGAAGGTCGGGATCGTCAGCGCCTGGTAGATCATGTTGTTCAGGTGCTCATCGCCGAAGGCGTAGCCCGCCGTGATGAGGACGCTCTGCTCGCGCACAATCCGAGACTGAAATTCCCGGAACAGGTCCGCGTAGGGCGATCCGAGCGAGGAGTTCTGCTTCGCCGGCGTCGGATAGATCAGCATCTGGTTCGTGGGTTCCGGCGGCCAGACCTCCTTGATAGGGAACAAGCCATGATCGTCCTCGGTCCAAGTGACCGAACCATGCAATTTGCAAAGATAGACGAAGGCGTCGACGGCGGTCCACTTGCGGCTGGCAACGTCGAGCTGCTCGGCCAGGGCATAGCGGAAGATCGCCGGGTTGAAGCGACGTTCCACCACGCCAGAAAAGCCGTTGGCATAGGGAATGCCCAAGCGATCCATCGCCAATTCGCTGAAATGATCGTAGTTGGTCGTGAACACCCACGGCCGCGGCAAGGACCGATCTCGCAGGACCAGCTTCTTGTAGAAACGCTCGTACAGGTCGCGCACGGTGGTGTCGCCTTCAGTGGCGAAGGCCCCTTGGGTGACACGGGTCCATAGGAAGTCCTGGACCTTCTTGATGATGCCGTCGAGGACAGCGCGGTAGGGGTGAAGATCGGGCTTCTCGCTCTGCCGCAGCACGAACCGCTGCGCGAACAACACCTCCATCAAGCGTTCCAGGTTCCGGCTGTAATCCTTCGCCAGGTCGATCCCGAGCGCATCGAGATAATCGAGTTCGGTCTTGGTCAGCCGCCACGGCGCTGGCGCAGCGCCGACGCTTGGAGGATCAGCGTAGAATCCCGCCGCTCGAGCTTCAAGGGTTTCATCGCAAAACTCCTTTGCCAAAGGCGCCATGGTCGCAATGCCGAGTTCCTTGCCATCCTCAACCATCGAGGAACATCCAGCACCGAGCAAGAATGCAATGTTCTTGGCACCCATCGCCTCGGATATCGCCTGACGAGCGCTTTCAATCCCCTTTTTCCAGTCGAGGATATTCGGTTCAGAATTACCATCCCGCAGAAAGTGAAATCTGGCTTCTTTGGTTTCTTCGTTCATTCGATCTCCCCCGCGCTCACTGCATCAGGCAATCGCTTCGATTCTATGCAGCAGCTCGACCGACGATATCCAGAAGCTTCTCGTAACTCGTCACCACATCATATCTGACCCGATCCTCGGACACGCGCTGCCCGATCTCGTCGAAGAATTTCCTGGCGCAAGCGATCTTGGTGCTCTCGATCTCGCGGAGCTCCATCGTGGACATGGTGCCCTTGGTCTCGGCGACGAAGTAGATGTGCTTGACGCTGCCGTCCTTGAAGGAAATCGCCCAATCGGGGTTGTAGTCGCCCACTGGCGTCGGGATCAGGAACCCGCGCGGCAGCTTGGCGTAGACCACCACCTCACTGGCGGTATCCAGCTCATCGGCGAACTTTCGCTCGATCTCGGAGTCGGTGACCACGTAATCATACACATGCCGCTTGAGCTTTTCCGAGGCCTTGGAAAAGTCCTGGCCTGTCTGGTTCGCAGTGAAGATGTCGACGTCGTAGCGCTCGGCCAGCCCGTCATAGGCCAAGCGCTCGATCACCATCGTCGCCTTCTGCTCGGAGATGATCCGCGATGCTTCGGCGATGAAGTGCTCGGGGTTCTCCCTGAACTGACCGAACACGCTCGCCTGGATGCCGGTCAGGATCTCGGCTGCGGTCTTGCGCGTGAGCTCCGTGTTCTCGGCGATCTTCCCGAGGAGGTCGTACTTCACGAGCGAATGGACCGACCCGCCGCGCTCGGTCGTCGACCCCGTCATCGCAAACCCATCACCCGCCTTGAGTTGCTCATCGGTCAGCCCGTCGCCCTGGATCCCGATTTGGACCGTGTACTGGAGCGGGGTCACGCGAAGCTGGCTATCGAGGGCGCTCACGCACTTGCGGACCAATTCCGCGGAGTCGAACTCGACCCGATAAACAGCCTTCTGATTGATGCGCCGCCACAGCTCCTGGAACTCCTTCTTCTCAAAATTCTCATTGAGCGGATTGAGCTTCGGCTTGCGGCCGTCCTCGACCTTCGGGAGCTGGGCGTCGCTGAAAACGCTGTCGATGACCTGGAAGATCTGATCGGCATGCGCCTTGAGCTCATCCGGCAAGGCCGCCAGAGTTCCGGCCTCCTTCGCCTGATGGTAGGCGCTGGTGATCTGGTCTGCGTCGTCAGAATAGTCGTTCTTCACGAGGTAGCGGTAGATTAGCTTCGCCATGGCCGGCGTGATCTCGACCGGCCCGGCATCAGTGGTGAGGGTCTTCCCGGTGAAAAAGGCTTCCGTCGCCTTGCGTGGGCGCGACGTCAGCGTGTCGGCAATCTCCTTCTGGAGGCCGGCCACGAAGTTCTTGTAACTCTCGCTGGCGACAACGGTAAGGACATTGATGTCATGGACGACCGCGGGGTTGTCCATCCGGTCGCCATTCTGGTCGACCGACAGGCGGAGGCCGCGGCCCACTTCCTGGCGCCGCGAAACGGTGTTGTCGCTGTGCTTGAGCATGCACATGACAAAGACGTTGGGATTGTCCCAGCCCTCGCGGAGCGCGGAATGCGAGAAGATGAACCGCGTGGGTTCCGCGAAAGACAGCAGCCGTTCCTTGTCCTTCAGGATCAGGTCGTAGGCGTCCACGTCGTCTGAATCGACTGACCGCGCCCCGACCGAGGGGTCCTTGAGCCGGTTGGTCTTCTTGTCGATCGAGAAATAGCCGTTGTGAGTCTTGACCGCATCAATGCCCGCCAGGTGCTTGCGGTAGGCGTTGTTATCAATCGCCAGCTCGGCCAGATATTCCGCCTTGAGAAGCTCGTACTCCTCCTCGAACACGCGGGCATATTCGCCCTTCTCATCCGGCTGTGCGTAATCGCGGTACTTCACGACCTCGTCGATGAAGAACAGCGACAGCACCTTGATACCCTGGGCGAAGAGCTGCTTCTCCTTGTCGAGATGCGCCTTGATCGTCTCGCGGATCTGGATGCGCCGTATGTCGCGCTCGGACACGTCGCCGGTCGCCTCCCCTGCTCGGAGAACCACGCCGTTCGTAAATTCGACCGTGTCGTTGCGGGCGTCGATCTGAGAGATCGTGAACCCGTCGCGGTATTGATCCAGCTCGCCGGACTCGGCGAACAGATCGTCACGGAACTCCAGCCGCTTGAGCTGGCGCTTGATCTCGCCGCTCGCGAGCTTCACCTCGATCTCGAGCCGCGCAACGGGCGCCTTCTTCGAGATCTCGATGCCCTCGAGGTAGAGATAGGCGTTCGTCCCGGCGAGTCCGCGAGTCTGGATGCCCCTGACGGCGATCTTCTTCACCAGCTTCTGGTTATAGGCGTCGAGCGCATCGAGCCGGTGAACGCGGTTGTGCTGCGTCTTATGGGTCGCCGAGTAGCGCAAGATCATCAGCGGCTTGAACTTCGGCAGCGCCTCCATGGTGGCCGCGCCTTCCATCTTCTGCGGCTCGTCGAGGATCAGGATCGGCCGGTTGCTGGCGATCACGTCGATGGGCTTGCGCGACTGGAAGTCGTCCAGTTCCTCATAGATGCGGCGGTTGTCGGCGCCGCGCGCCGCGAACGCCTGGATGTTGATCACCATCACGTTGATGCCGGCGTCCGACGAGAAGCTCTCCAGCTCGTGCAGGCGCTTGGAATTGTAGATGAAGAAGCGCGCCTTCTTTCCATAGCTCTCGGTGAAGTGGTCTGCGGTGATCTGCAGCGACTTGTAAACGCCCTCCCGGATGGCGATCGACGGCACCATGATGATGAACTTCGACCAGCCGTAGCGCTTGTTCATTTCGAAGATCGTCTTGATGTAGCAATAGGTCTTGCCGGTCCCCGTCTCCATTTCGATGTCGAGGTTGATCCGGCAGCCGGCGCTGGAGACCAGCTTGTCGGAAACAGGCAGGTTCTGGCGGCGCTGGACGTCCCTGATGTTGGCCAGCAGCTGAAGCTCGGTCAGCGCCAGATCGGCGTTCTTGAACCCTTCCTCGAAGGCGCTCGTCTGCGCGTTGCGGCCCGGATCGATCCGGTAGGTGATCCCATTCGACATCGGCTGCCCGGCGAAGCAGTCCACGACCGCAGTCACGGCCTGTGTCTGATAGGGCTGGACCTTGAATTTCAGCTTCATGGGGCCCCCTCAGATCGACTTGACGTCGGTGCCGGGGGACAACTGGCGGAAGACCTGCTCGACGTTGATCTTCACCGCATCGGACACGAAACCATTGTCACGGAACACGACGCGCAGCGGTTCACGGGCAGCAAGCTCCTTCACCAGATCTTCTGTCACGCCCGTTTCAAAGCAGGCGACCAACGCATTTCCGTCAACGAAGAACACGGTCTTGCCCTGAACCGTCTCGCGCTTGATTGGCAGCGTAAGGTCCACGCCCCAGTCGACGAGCACCTGGAACAGCAAGTCTTCCGGGCTGCGGTCCGGCTTGATGTTGTCGACGGCGGCCAGCAGGTCCTTCTGATCGATCTGGTCCGGACGGTAGTAGACATCCTTCATGTTCGAGGTGTCGACCTTCAGGACTCGGAAGCCGACATCGCGGTTCCAACCCGGATCGCAAGTCTCCGACAACACTGCTGCCCCCGCCTGTCTCACGCGTTCCTTAGACACTTCGGACAAGACCAGCGGTCGACCCTTCTTCTTCATGAGCTTTATTGCGGCCTGCACTGTCTTCTTCGCAGTCCCCGTGGTTGAAGCTTCGGCCTCCAGCAAATCCTCGGGGAGCTGCACCATGATGAAACGGTGGTTGGTTCCATAGGTGGCATTAGCCCGGAGGACAGCTTCGGCGGTACTGGCCGATCCAGCAAAGAAGTCCATCACGAGAGCGGCACGGTCATTCGGCGTCATGTACTCGATCAGCTTTGCCAACTCATCGTGATCCTTGGGGTTCGTGAAGACCTTCGCTCCCATGAGCTGGCGCAGGTATTTTACCGAGACTTGAGATTGCTTATAAAAATACGATCCACGAACCTGCGTGGCGAAATCCGCCTCCTCTTCGCTTTCATCATCAATATCATTCGAGTCGGCTTGGCTTCCATCCGCCTCTTCGGGGATCGGGCGAATATGCGCCTTTCTAAACGGCGGCTGAGTATGGTCTTCGCGGAATTCGACGAGCCCGAACTTGATTTGCCTCTGCATCTCTTGGCACGTTGAATATCTCCAGCCCGCTTCGGGTACTTCGCAGGGAAGCCCTGTCACTGGGTGGATCACATCATAACGCGGCCCGTCCCCACCGGGCCAAGAGATATCACGGTCTCGCCAGGGACCATTTTCATCGACGCGCTTGTACCGCGCCCACTTCTTTGCAGGATGGCCCTTCGGCAGGTCGGAGTACCATTGAGAAAGGTCAGCCTCGATGGCCTTGAAGTCATCACCATGAACGCCGCGCAACCTGACAAACTCGGCCCAGATATCGCGTGCACCTGGCTTCTCTTCCCGCCAAACTTCTTGCTTCTCGCGTAGCCGAGTCACGTTCTTTGCGAAAACCATCATGTATTCATGACCAACGGAAAAGAACTTTGCATCGTTCTTTCGGCCTTTTTCCCAGACCAGTTGAGCCACGAAATTGGTCTCGCCAAAGACCTGGTCCATCACCTTTCGGAGTGCGGCCTGTTCGTAGTCATCGATGCTGACGAGGATGATCCCATCATCCTTCAACAGCCTCTTCGCGACCGTCAGACGCGAATAGATCATCGACATCCAGTCCGAATGATATCGACCGCGGGTATCTGGGTTCGCCACTAGACGCCCGCCTTCGGCTGTTTTCTCCCCCGCGTCGATTTCAAACTGCTCTTTCTCTGCGGTGAAGTTGTCCCGGTATATGAAGTCCTTCCCGGTATTATAGGGAGGGTCGATGTAGATTAGCTTCACCTGACCGAGATAGGTTTCCTGCAGCAGTTTCAGGGTCTCAAGGTTATCCCCTTCGATGAAGAGGTTCTTCGTAGTGTCGAAGTCGAGGCTTTCGTCCTGTGCAGGTCGCAAGGTTTTTGAGATGGGGGAGTTCGCAGTGATCAAGGCCTCGCGTTTTCCAGGCCAGTCCAGCCGGTACCGCTCTTGTGGCCCTTCGACGATGTGGTCGCTCAGTTCCTGACGCAGCTGATCGAAATCCACCGCCAGACGCACCGCACCCGTCACCTCATCGCGTGCCTCGGTCACGCAGCCGGGGAACAGATCGCGGATTTTCGCGATGTTCTCTTGGGCGAGGTCAGGGCTGTGCATCTTCAGCTTGTCCATCGTCATTCCCTCGACTGGTTCGTCGTGGCAGTGACGGGAGCGCCGCGGGAAAGACGCTCCAATTCCTGCCGTGCGGCGCGCAACTCGGCATTTACGCCCACGCGCTTGTTGAACTGTTTCTCGCGGGCCAGTCGGGCCTTGATCCGGTCCACCTCCCGCGCCTTGGCCCGGATTGCCTCCATCCGCGCCACGCGCGTCTGGATGTCTTCGCCGGTATGCTCTGCCTCAGCGACAGCCTTTGGCATCAGCGCCGTGATGAGCGCGTCGTAGAGGCCGCCGAGATTGAGCGCGACCGGCAGCGGCCGGCGCGCCGCGTCGTCAGGCGCCCAATCGGTCGAGAAATAGGCGCTGACAACCCACTTGGTGGAATCGGCATCGCTCGGCCGCTTGAAGGCGGCCACCGCCTTTCGCTTGCCCGACCAGCTGAGTTCGAAAATCAGCGGGAACGGGATCGCCCGGTCGATCGCCCGCAGCACCTCTTCATTGAGCGTGGCCGTCCGCAGGCTGATGCCGAACACCTGAATCTCGCTGACGGCCTTCGTCGCCGCGAGGTTCGTGGTCTCCGGCGCCAGCTTGTACTTCCAGACGATCTGGTCGACCTGGGTGACGAACAGGTCCCGGAGCGCCGTGCTGGCGCCAGCATGCTCGTAGATGCGGCTCTTGGGGACAACGCGGCCGAAAGCGGCCGCCTTGGGATAGTCGAAGAACGCTGCCGTCATGCGGCCCCCTCCTGGATCACGAGAAAAGCGATCAGCTCGAAATCATCGAGCCCTGCGATGGTGTGGACCAGCGCCGTGGTCCGCCCACCGCTGAACAGGCTGTCGATGTCCTTCTCTTCCTTGACCTCGATCATCGAACGGATCGCGGCGCTCAGAAGCGCGGAGCAATGATCCATCTTGCGGCCGTCCTGCGTCCGCTCGTTGAACAGCTGGCATACCGCGCGGATCGGCTCCGCCTGGCCCTTGCAGCTCGTGCGGATCAGATCGAGCAGGCGCTTCACCTCGGTATGGTCGATGATGACCCCACCGTCGTGACCGACATAGACGAGGTAATAGGGGTGCAGCCGGTTCTGCTGGTTGATGTTCACGGCTTGGTGGATGTTCTTCAGCGCGAAGATCACACCGGGCTTCATCCCGAGCGCCGGCTGCGCCGGCACCACCGCATGCATGCCATTCGGCAGATGCTCGAGGTCACCGTGCTCCTTGATATGGTTCAGAAGGTCCATGCGGAAATCGTTGAGGCCGAGGTCCGTGATGGAGATACCGGTTCGCACGTCCTCCAGCTCGATCACCTCTTCCTGGAGCCGCTTGAGCTGCGCCTTCCGGTAGGCGATGTCGCTGCTCTTGCTGGTCAGCACATTGTCATCGCCGGTCGCCGCGACGTCGGCGATCATCATGCGGTTTTCGACGCGTTCCTTGAGATTGATGTACTCATCCAGCGAGATGTCTGGCCAGTAGTTCACAAGCTGGATCTGGGCATTGGGTGAGCCGATACGGTCAATGCGGCCGAACCGCTGGATGATCCGAACTGGGTTCCAGTGGATGTCGTAGTTGATCAGATAATCGCAATCCTGAAGGTTCTGGCCCTCGGAGATGCAGTCCGTGCCGATCAGGATGTCGATTTCGCCGGTTTCGTGCGGCAGGACCAGATGCTTCTCCTTGGCGCGCGGCGAGAACAGCGTCAGCAGCGACTGGAAATCGTAGCTCTTCTTCAGCGTGCTCTTCGGCGTGTCGGACCCGGTGACCATGCCGCAGTGCAGGCCGTGCGACTGGAGAAACGCTTCCGCCAGATTGGTGTAGAGGTACTTTGCCGTGTCCGCGAAGGCCGTGAAGATCAGAACCTTGCGGTTGCCGGGGTTGAGCGGGTCAGCGACCTTGCGGGTGATGACGTCCATTAGATGCTGCAACTTTGCATCATCCTCGGGAACCACCTTGTCCATCGAGGCGATCAGGTCACCGATCAGCTTGATATCGGCAGCAAGGTCGTGCTTCCACGACGGAAGGTCCATGTCCGAGAGGCTGATCTGGATCTTCTTGCCGACTGTGAACTCATCTAGCCCGCGCAGATCGTCGTCGTCGGGATCGAAACCGGGATCGCCAAGATGGTCGGTCACGCTCGCGGCGGCGCCCGTGCGCTCATAGGTGTCGATCGCCTTGAGCGTCTGCGCGATGTTGCGGCTCAACGCACGCAAAGTGAGTCGGAAGGCTTCGACCGAGCTCTCCAGCCGCTTGAGCAGGTTGGTGGTCATCAGCGCCTGCAGGCTCTGCTCACGGTCAGCCTGCCTCAGCTTGCCGCGGCCACCTACGACCTGGGTGTCATAGAGTTCTTCGTACTTCCGAAGCCGGCTCGGGAGGATATAGCCGATGGGGGCGTAGACGGCGAGCTTGAGGAGCGACAGCTGCATGAAGATGTCGTTCAGGCCTAGCACATCCGAGCGATGGGTGATCGGACACCGGTGCGACAGCGGCTTACGGCGCTGGGGGAATTTCCCGATATCCTTGGTGTCGTAGAAGGTCTCGATATGCTTGCGCGACCGGGCAATCGTCACCGCATCGAGCATCTCGAAGAAGTCGAAGTCGAGGGCGTTCAGGATCGCGGCTGCGGTTCGCTCGTCAGGAGGAAGAGTCGACCACGCGTTGAACGCCTTCTGGGCGCGCCTGAAAATCTCCTCGATCCCGGTTTTGGTTTTCAGCTTGCGGCTGAGGTTTTCTGAATCCCCCTCATAGGCCAAAGCGAGCTGATTGCGCAGGTCGTTGAATCGGTTGTTCACTGGCGTCGCCGACAGCATCAGAACCTTGGTCTTCACCCCTGCACGGATGACCTTGTTCATCAGCTTCTGGTAGCGGGTCTCCCGGTCCTTGAAGACATCGTTGTTCCGGAAATTATGTGACTCGTCGATGACGACGAGATCGTAATTGCCCCAGTTCACGCGGTTCAGCGGAATGCCGAAGGCCTCGCCGGATGTGCGGGAGAGATCGGTATGGCTCAGGACATCATAGTTGAAGCGGTCCTTGGCGAAAATGTTCGTGGTCAGATTGGTGTTGTAATTTCGCCAGTTATCCGCAAGCTTCTTTGGGCACAGGACGAGCACCGACCGATTGCGCAGCTCATAATATTTTATCACTGCGAGCGCCGTGAAGGTTTTGCCTAGACCGACGCTGTCCGCGAGAATGCAGCCGTTGTGTATCTCCAGCTTGTTGATGATCCCGGTAGCGGCATCCCGCTGAAAGTTGAACAGCTTGTTCCATACGAGGCTGTCCTTGTAGCCAGTCAGATCGTTTGGCAGCGCATCCTGATCGACCTCCTCGAGGAATTCCTGGAAGATGTTGTAGAGGATGTGAAAGTAGATCAGCTCCGGTGAGTTTTCCTGGTAGACGGACTCGATATGATCGCAAATGGCGGCCGTGACGTCGCTGACCTTGTCCTCATCGTTCCAGATTTGGTTGAACAGCTGCAGATAGACCTGTGTGTGTGCGGCATCGTCGATGCGCGTGACGAGGTTCGAGACCGCATCGCCCTTCTGATAACCGAGATCGACAGCCGTGAAGCCGCTGATCGGCAGATAGGCGACGTCGCCCGCTTCCGCTCCTGCATGAATGAACTGCTGCATTGGCGCCTTGGTCTTGTTCGACCGGAAGCGGGCCTTCTTTCGTATCCAGTCCGCGCATTCGCGCGCGACCGCGCGCTGTGTCAGCTTGTTGCGAAGCTGGATCTCGAACTCCGTTCCGTACAGGCCGCGCTCCCGCCTGATCTTCGGGATGAAGAACTCTCGCGGTTCCTTGCGAAGGCGGTCCGTCACTTCCGTTGGGACGAAGGTCGGGGCCGTGAAGATGAACTGAAGGCTTTCGACCTTTGACAACTCTGCCTTCAGGGCCTCGAAAGCGTATATCGAGAAGCTGGACGCTGCGATCTTGATCCGTGCGCCACGCCCCAACGTCGCCTTCAGGTCGTCGCCGAGAAGCAGTGAGGTGTTGTCGATGATCTTCACCGGCTACGCCTCACACCCACAGACATGAAGGCCGCGTGTCGATGGTCACGGCTTCTGTCCTGCCGGAACCGCCTTGAGGCCCTCGGCCTGGGCCGCGGCGGCGAGGGATCGGTCGTTGGTGGCGAGCCATGCCTGTTTGCGCACGGCCAGTTCCAGGTAGGAGGCATCATAGACAGTCAGGCGATGCTGCGTTGCCAGCGCCATGGTCCCTGACCAGGCCAGCTCGGCGCAGTCCGGATCATCATGGATATGAAGGCGGGCGATGTCCGCCAGAATGAGAGCCGGCATGGCAGGTTGGATGCGACCGCGTCGTGCCGCGACGGCCAACGCATTGGCGACCTCGTAGCGCCAGATGGGTGGTACCCAGGCTCCCTCTCGCGCGAGGACATCGAACAGCTGCGCGCTTTCGGCCGGCGCCTCTTCGCTCAGCGCGATGGAAAGGATGAAGGACGCGTCGACAACAAGGGGCACAAGCTAGCGCCGACCTTCGTCGATCAGATCACGGATTTCAGCTGTGCCGAAGGCGTCCCCCTCAAGCCGCATCGCCCGCTCTCGCAGGCGCCGTATCGCAGCCGCGACCTCGCCTGCGTCCGCCGCCGCGGAGGCCGGCACAAGACGTGCAACGGGACGGCCGCGATAGGTGATGGTCGTGCTCTCGCCGCGCCGCGCGCGTGCCAGCAGGCGCGACCAATGGGTCTTGGCTTCGTAGGCGGACACTTCACTCATGGCTTACCGATAGACCGGTTCCTGGACCGGTTCAACGCGCCAGTGAGTCATCGCTGCATTTATCGGGAGCGGTAATCCTGGTATCCTCGATGCGTGTCCGCCCCTTGAGACGGTGGGTCATTCAGAGGCGCGTGCGTTCAGAAGACCACGCAGATTCCCTGTCCAGAAAGTGTCCCAGCGGGCTATGGACGAGTCCGGGTAAAGAGACGTATTCGGTGGATGGGCGTGATCTCCAGCGCCACTGAGCGCTGGAGATTACACGAGGTCGCCGCCGCCGGCGTCCACGGAACGTTCGTTTGGGAGACGAACATTGGCCGTCCTTGGATGCGCCCACGTCAGCAGAGGCGACCCGGATGTCGCCGGCCAGACCCTGCGGCTGCGATAGGCCGGAGCCACTAAGCCATTCACCTATGTCATGTCGGTCAAGGCATGGATCGGCCCGCCCTTTCCGAGCTGCAGGCCTATGCACGCGTTAGCCCTGCGCAAATTGCACGGTCGTCGCCGAGGGTCTGGATGGCCCGCCTCACCTCTCCGGATGGCCCCAGCCATAGAGGAACCCCTAGGCCCTAGGGCAAAAGCAGCCTACCCTAGGGCAAAAGCAGCCTACCCTAGGGCAAAAGCAGCCTACCCTAGGGCTATTTCGATGGAATTTCCCCCCCCTCCCACACCTTCTGATAGCGCAATAATATCAGAGAGTTAAACCCACCCAAAACCAGCAGTTGGTGCGTAAGGTGTGACATTCAAAAAAGTGATCCGAATTGAACGATGGAACTGGTCCTTGTCACCGGCATTCTCGGGACGTTTTCTGCGTGCGCCGGTTCCGCCGCAGGCTCCGGAGCTTTGCCAGACCCGGTCCGGGAGCTACAGCAACGACAGCGACGATGTTCGCGATCTCATCCGCCGCGACCACGAGCGGGCCGGGTGATCGCCGAGCTCCCGTATGAGATCGACGAGGGGCTGGCGAGCGTCGCACCGGCTCCGTTCGATCTCGCGGAGTTCCTCGCCGCTCGGTGGCGACATGGGGGGTGATGGCGCGCGAACCATCCTGCTCCCGTCCCGCGCCCGGGAGCATCTGGCGGATATGTGGAGATGAACGTCGGGCCGTTATGGAGAGGACGGGGCTGATTGCTATATCGCCGACCGCCACCACGTCATGGCGCTCGTGGCTGACTACACCGGCCTAGCGCCGTTGCGTATGGAGTTTTGGCCTCGGTGCAGCTCTGGCGCTGACAGTCCCATCTCATCGTCTTCGCAGCCGATGGCGCGCTCCTGACCGTGACACGCACCCTGCATGTTCGGCGGCAACGGCGCGCCTTGGTCGGCGGAACTCCATGATGACAGCCGAACCGTCATCAGCCTACCTGTTCGTGCTGCCGCTCATTGACCCAAGCAATGATATCCCTGAGGCGCCATCGCTCAAGACCTGGGCTCAGTCTGATCCCTGAGGGGAAGCCATGATATCGCCTCAATCTCCAAAACTGGGTACTGGAGATGCCCAGAAAACGCATTACATCCTTTCGACAGAATAGTGTGTCAGAAGACCATTCTCCGGTCGATAGTTCTTCGAGCACTTGGGGCCTATTCATCTCATTCCTCTTTCCTGCGGCGAAGTCTCCCCCAGATCTATGAAACCCACGACCGCATTCACCGAACACTCATCAGCTGATCGTGCCTATTGGAAAGTGGAAGTCAAACTTTATCGCCCGATTTCACCCAATCGCACTTCAAAAGTGGCAATTTTCACGGCGCTCGACCGAATTCGGGTCACACTGACCCCTCAAGGGTGTCAGCGTGACCCCCTGGGGGTGTCACCGTGACCCGGGGGGGTGTCACCGTGACCCCCTGATGCTCCCGTCCCACTGATTCGCGGCGTCTGCTTAAGTTACGCAGGCCGCCGGTATTGGTCACGTGATAGCATGAGGCTGTACTACAGCTTCAAGGCCAGCTGCTCTGGAAGTCTGACGATTACAGCTTCCGCCGAACGATGTGAAACGCCGAACAGGATGTCGTCGAGATAGTTTGCCAGGCGGCGAAGTCCCTCGCTCCGCTCTTCCAGATACTCATACTTGTCGTAGGTCCGCCGTATCCCCGGCAGCGCATGGCCGAGTATTCTCTCGGCCGTGTCTGCATCGACCTTCGCTGCCGGCATGCGCGTGCGGGCCGTTCGCCGGAGATCATTGATCCGCCAGTTCGGCAGTGGTGCTCCCAGAATTTCTCCTGCCAAGAGGTGGAGACGCGCCTTGCACTTGCTGATCCCCTTGATCGGCACCCGTCGCCGCCCCGCAAACACGAAAGGGTTGCCAGCCGTCCGGGTCAGCCGCCCAAGCACCCTCATCGCCTGATCCGGCAGATCCACCAACTGGATCGTGCCCTTCTCCCTCGGAAGCCCGGGCAGCTCCCACCGTCTTCCCTCGAGATGCTCCCATTGCATCTCGAGGATCTTCTCGCGCCGCTGAGCGGTCAGCAGCGCGAACTGGATGAACGCTCCGAACGTTCCTTCGCGATCGGCAGCCTTCCAGATTGCCCGCAGCTCCGCATCTGACAACACACGGTCCCGGGCTCCATCCACTGCCGACACCCGTTTCATGCCCCGGACGATCGGGCTCACGAACTCGTCGTCCCTCGCCTGCTGCCAGGCAAACATCTTGGAAAGCGTCGCCAAAGTCCGGTCGGCAATCGCAGGGCCATTGCGCTCTACCATCTCGTCCATGAGGGCGACGATTTCGCGGCGGCGGATTTCCCGGACCGGCCGGGAGCCCAGCTTCGGCCGGAGATAGCGTTCGAACTGGCGACGGACTTCACGTTCGCAGCGCAGCTTGTTCGCCTCCACATGTCTTCGGAGAAAGTCGTCGGCGAGCTCATTGAACGTCATGATCGCAGCAGGCTCTCTTTGGACCGAGGCGATCGCTGGTTCAGCAGTGTCCATCGTGGCGGGTACCTGCCGCCTGCTAGCGACAGCTTGGCTAGCCGCCGGATCGATGCCGCGCTCGATCAGCTGTTTCCACTCGATTGCCTTCTGCCGGGCCTCCGACAGGCTCATGCGCGGGAAGCGCCCGAGGGTGCGGCGGGTCGGGTTGGACTTCCCTCCGCCATAGCGCGCGAGCAGGACAAAGGTGATCGCCGTGGCGCGTCCACGTTCGCCCGCCCGGTCGCCCACCCGGACCCGCAGGCCCACGACATGGCCGTCCGCCAGCTCGTAGCGCCCGCCTGCCGGGGCAGGCGAAAGGTTGCGCAATCCGCGGTCGGTCAGTTCCCGCCTCACGCTCCGCACCTCTGGCACATCGATCCGCTCTGCCCTATCCGTTCGGGCAGTCGCGGCCGGGCAACAATTCCCTGGGCAACATTCTGGGCAACAAATCGACGGCGCTTCATGGCATCGGATGAAATGCCATGCGACCCATGAAGTCAAATGGAATGAGTGGGTTGCCCGATCGGGGGCTCGATTGGAAACGACCGAAACAGGCTGAAATCAGAACTTCGCCCCCTCTTAATCAGCGGGTCCTAGGTTCGAGCCCTAGTGCGTCCACCATCCCTTCCAATTGGTTATACCGGTTTCACTGCGGTTGAATCGTTCGGGATTCCCAAGGGCACGCTTTTCTGATTCATCCTGTTTGCCGGACATTGGAGGCCGGCTGGGATGGGTCGAGCCTTGTCGGTGGATTTGCGCGAACGGTGATGGCGACAGTGGATGGCGGGATGTCCTGCCGGGCGGCGGCTGCGCAGTTCGGGGTTGGGGTGTCAAGTGCCATTCGCTGGCGCCAGCAACGGCTGACGAGGGGCGATCTGCGGCCTGGGCGTCCGGGTGGCAATGTGCGCTCCTCGGCGGTCGATGCGCACCGGGTCTTCCTGCTGTCGCTGGTGGAGGAACAGTCCGACCTGACGCTCGACGAGATCCGCGAGGCGCTGGCGGCTCGCGGCACGTCGGTGAGCGTGGCGGCCGTCTGGCGCTTCTTCGACCGTCACCAGATTACGCGCAAAAAAAAGTCCCTCCACGCGACCGAGAAAGACCGGCCCGACATCCTGAGCCGGCACCGGGCCTGGTTCGAGGGCCAACTCGACCTTGATCCCGACCGCCTGGTGTTCATCGACGAGACCTGAGCGTCCACCAGCATGGCGCGGCGGCACGGACGGGCGCCCAGGGGCCAGCGTCTGCGCGCCGGCGTTCCCCATGGGCACTGGAAGACCACAACGTTCGTCGCGGGTTAGCGCAACACCGGCAAGGTGGCACCCATGGTCATCGACGGCCCCATCAACCGCGAGGCCTTCGTCGCCTACGTGGAGCAGGTTCTCGCCCCCGAGCTTCAACCAGGCGACATCGTCATCATGGACAACCTGTCGAGCCACAAGGCATCCTACATCTGCGAGGCCATCGAAGCCGCCGTCGCTACCTTGCGCTTCCTCCCGCGCCTTCTGCCCCGACTTCAACCCGATCGAAAAAGCCTTCTCGAAGCTGAAGGCCCACCTGCGCAAGGCCTCCGAACGCACCATCCAAGGCCTCTGGACCGCCATCGGCCGCATCCTCGACCTCTGCACCCCACAGGAATGCGCCAACGACTTCAGCGCTTGCGGCCATGACCAAACATGATCGAAAACCGGTCTAGCTTAGCACCCTGTCCAAGAGTCCGGGACGACCTCACACAGCGCCGCCGTACCGATGAGCAGATCGCGATCCTGACCGACGGCGCAATTCCAGCCCATCCCTGACTGGCGCTGCCGCCATAGGCACGGCATCCGGGAAGGGTTACATTTGCGGCAGGCGCTCGGCCCGCCGGCTTGCCTGCACGATTCGTTCCAAACGACCGATCCTCGTCTCCGGCCGCTTCGCCAGCGCCAGCCAGCGCAGGACATTGCGCCGATAGGAGGGGGCGGCGGCCGAGAACCAGGCAGCGGCCGGGGGATGGGCTTCAAGCATCGCGGCCAGATCGTCGGGCACCAGCAACGCATCGACGTCGGCCGTCGCATCCCACAGGCCCAGCGCCTTCGATCGCGCGATTGCCGCGCGGCCGGGCGGTGCCATCCGGCCTTCCGCCTCCAGCCGGGCGACGCGCTCCTTGTAGCTCTGCGCCCAGGCCTGCTGCCGGCGCGGAGTGATCAACTGCATCGTGCGGCGGTCGTCGCGCTTGCGGCGAATGCCATCGACCCAGCCAAAGCAAAGCAGCTCGTCGAGCACGGTCCAGCGGTCGAGATAATGCTCTGGCACCGACTTCCTGAAGGTCAGCAGCCAGACGCCTTCCTCGCGGGCATGGTTGGCGGCCAGCCAGTCGCGCAAGCCCTGCCGGCTGGTCACTTCCACCTGCTCGAACCGTTCGTTGGATATCATCAGGAGCGCCCGGTCATGCGGCGCGGCCGAATTCCAGCAGTCCCGCCGAGGCCGTGGCGACGCGCACGGCTTCCCTGACGACTGCGCCCGATATCCAGTCGGCCATGGCGACATCCTGGCGGACAATATGGGTCTGGAGCTTGATATGCTCGGCAAACCAGGCCTGCGCGTGATCGGCATAGCCGCGCGGCATGCTCTTCAGCTTTTCTTCGGTGGAAAGCGCAAGGTCGGCGGCTGCCAGATCATCAAGCGCGGCGCGGAAGGCTTCGGGTTGGGCGATGATCAGGTCGCGAAAACGGTTCAGCTGCGGCGTCGGCATCCGGTAGAAGCCTGAGGCGATGAATCCACCCTGGCTGTCGACGTGCAGGTACATCAGGCCAGCGGCTTCGTCCTTGGTTCCGCCTGGCGTCAAGAGCCCGCTGACATTGGTCTTGTAAGGCGACTTGTCGGCCGAAAAGCGCACGTCGCGGTTCATGCGAAACATGGTCTGGGGGCCACCGCGCAGAGGAACCTTCGTGTCGGCCAGCGCCGCGCTGATCGCTTCCAGAAGCGCGGCAAAGGGTTCCTGCACATGCGCGCGGATCGCGTCGCGATGGGCCTGGAACCATTCACGATTGTTGTTGGCTTCCAGTTCGGCGAGCAGTCGGAACGCTTCGGGTGGGAGCATATGGCGCATCCTTCAGTTCTGGGCAGCAAGGCTGGCCGCAGGAGGCGAAGTAGGATCCGGCGCTGGCACGCCCAGCCACAGCGCATAGAGCGCCGGCAGGAAGAACAGGGTGATGACGGTGCCCACCGTCACCCCGCCGATCAGGACAAATGCGAGCGGCCCCCAGAAGGTGGAAAAGGTCAGGGGCACGAATGCCAGAACGGCGGCCAGCGCGGTCAGCACCACCGGTCGCGCGCGGCGCACCGTGCTGCCGACGATCGCGTCGTAATCAGACATGCCGGCCGCCTTGTCCGCCTGAATCTGGTCCACCAGGATCAGCGTGTTGCGCATCAGGATGCCAGCCAGCCCAAGGATGCCCAGGATCGCCACAAAGCCGAACGGCTGGCGGAAGATGAGCAGCGCCAGCACCGCGCCAATCAGCCCGAGCGGCGCGGTAGACAGCGTAAGCGCCATCAGCTTGAAGGAGCGGACCTGCAGCATGATGAACAAGGTCATGAAGGCAATCGCGATGGGCGCGGTGGCGGCAATCGCCGCATTGGCCTTGGCCGATTCCTCGACGGTGCCGCCGGTCCTTATGGTATAGCCGGGCGGCAGTGTGGCCTTGATGTCCTCCAGCAGCGGCAGGATGGTCGCGGTCGCGTCCGGTGGCTGCACGCCATCGGCTGTGTCGGCGCGCACCGCGATAAAGGGTTCGCGGTTCCATCGGCGCAGCATCGGCTCGCCGGGCTCCACCACAATCTCCCCGATATTGGCCAGCGGCACCCGATCGCCGGCTGCGGTGGTGATCACGATGGCGCCCAACCGCGCGGCATCGCTGCGGTCGTCGGCAGAAGCGCGGACCAAAACATCGACGGTGCGGTCGCCATCACGCAGCTGGCTGACGGGCACACCTGACAGCGCCGCGCCAAGCTGCGCGGCCGCGTCCGCAGGGTTGAGCCCGAGCAGCGCAAGGCGCGCTGCGTCGAACCGCACACGCAATTCCGGCACGCGCTCGCCATGCTCCAGATGCGGATCGCGCACCATCGGGCTGGTCGCCATCGCCGCGCGCACCTGTTCGGCGATGTCGCGCAGCACCGCCATGTCGGGGCCGTGGGCACGAAACACCACCGGATAGGGCACCGGAGGCCCAAGCAGCAGCTCGGTCGTGCGCACGCGTGCGCCAGGAAACAGGCCGTTGTCGGCAGCCTCGCGCACCTTGTCGCGCAATGCCTCGCGCTTGGCGCGGCTGCCGGTCTGGATCACCAGCTTGGCAAAGGAGGTATCGGGGCTTTCCGGGTTCAGCGACACGAAAAAGCGTGGCGCGCCGGCGCCGATGAAGCTCATCACCTGCTCTGCCTCCGGCTGGTCCGCCACAAAGGCCTCCACCTGCCGCACCACCGCTTCGGTGGCGCCGAAGCTGCTGCCGCGCGGCAGATCGATATTGACCAGCAGTTCCCCGCGATCGGAGGTCGGAAAGAATTGCTGGTCCACCGCCGCCATGCCAAGGATGGCCAGCGCGAATGCGCCAACCGTTGCACCCACGACGTGCTTGCGCCGGGCCACGGCGCGCGTCACCCAGAAGCGCAGCCTCCGGTAGCGTTCGGTGTCGTAAATGGCATCATGCCCGCCTGGCACTGGCTTGATGTCAGGCAACAGCTTCACGCCCAGCCATGGCGTGAAATAGACCGCCACGAACCAGGAAACGATCAGCGCAAAGGCCACGATCCAGAAGATGTTGCCGGCATATTCGCCCGAAGACGAGGCTGCAAAGCCGATGGGGATGAAGCCGGCAATGGTGACGAGCGTGCCCGACAGCATGGGTGCGGCCGTCGCCCCCCATGCGAAGGTGGCCGCTGCCATCCGGTCCAGCCCTTCTTCCATCTTCACCACCATCATCTCGATGGCGATGATGGCATCATCGACCAGCAGCCCCAGCGACAGGATCAGCGCGCCCAGCGTGATGCGGTCGAAATTGCGGTCGGTCAGCATCATGATCACGAAAACCGCGCCCAGCGTCAGCGGCACGGCAGCAGCCACCACCAGCCCGACGCGCGCGCCCAGCGCCGCCAGGCTGACGATCAGCACGACCACCAGCGCGGCCGCGAACTTGGTCATGAATTCGGAGTAGGCGGCATCGATCACCGCCGCCTGGTTGGTTACCTGAACGAAATCCACGCCCAGGGGCAGTTCCTCGGCAATGGCCGCACCGCGCTCGGCCAATGCCTCGCCCAGCGCCAGGCCGTTCCACCGTGGCTTCATCACCACCCCAAGCATCAGGGCCGGTTCGCCGGCATGGCGGATGCGATAGGTCGGCGGATCTTCCACCCCGCGCGTCACGGTGGCAATATCACCCAGCACAAGGCTGCGCCCGCCGGCGGCAATCGGCACGCGGCGGATATCGTCCAGGCTGGCAAAGGCGCCGTTCAGCCGCACGCGAAGTTGCGGGCCTGCCGTTTCCACTGCCCCGGCATCGGTTACCGCGTTGGCGCGGGCAATCGCTTCGGTAATTGAAGCCATGTCAATGCCCAGGGCCTGCAGGCGCGCCTGGTCGATCTCGATGAAGATGCGCGCTGGCTGCTCGCCGAGGATGTTGACCTTGGCGACGCCAGGCACATCTAGCAGCCGCCCACGCACGGTTTCGGCAAGGGCGACAAGATCGCGGTCGGGCAGTCCCTGGGCATGAAGCGCATAGAGCGAGAAATAGGTGTCGGAGAATTCATCGTTGAAGTAGGGCCCGCGCACGCCGGCTGGAAGCCGGACCGCCTCGTCAGACAGTTTCTTGCGCACCTGATACCATTGGTCGGCCAGCGCTTGCGGTGGGCTGTCGTCGGTCAGCGACACCTGCATGACCGCAAGGCCGGGCCGCGTGGTGGTTTCGACGCGGTCGAACCAGCGCAGTTCCTGCAGCCGCTTTTCCAGCCGATCGGCGACCTGTTCCTGCATCTCTTGCGCCGTCGCCCCTGGCCAGGCGGCGGTCACAGTCATGACCTTGACTGTGAACTGCGGGTCTTCGGACCGTCCCAGCTGCAAGAAGGCCACGAGGCCGGCAATCGCGGTCAGGATGATGAAGAACAGGGTCAGCGATGGCGCGTTAACGGCAGCCGCCGAAAGGTTCGGCATTTTCATCGCGGCAGGGTCCCAATGCGGACCGCCTGCCCATTGGTCAGCAAATGCGCGCCCAACGCCACCACCCGCTCCCCGGCGGCAAGGCCTTCGTTCACCACCGCCATATCGTCGGCGATGGCAGCCACGCGCACCATGCGCTGACGCACCGTGCCGTCTGCAGCGACGATCCAGACAGCGCTGCCCTGCCCGCGATCCACCAACGCACCAACCGGAACGGACACCGCATTGGCCCGTGCCGTTGCCGCAACCTCCAGGCGCACGGAACGGCCCGGCGGAATTGCTTCTGCACCGGCCAGCGCGTAGCGCGCCTCGAAGCTGCGGGTTACCGGATCAGCCGCGCCCGATACTTCGCGCAAGGTGGCCGCGAACCGTCGCCCGTCGCCGACGAGAATGGCATCCGCCTGCCGGGGAAGATCGTTGCGCAGCGCTTCCGGTATTGCCACCACGGCATCGCGCGGCCCGGCGCGGGCGAGGCGCATCACTGGCTGGCCTGCGGCCACCACCTGCCCCTGATCGGCCAGGATGTCGGCAATCACGCCATCGGCATCGGCCACGAGGCTGGCGTATCGTTGCTGGTTGCCGGCGCGACCGGCTGCGGACCTGGCGGCCACTGCCCGCTCCCGCGCCGCGGCAAGTTCGGCAGCGCCAGCGGCGGCAGCAGCCCGGGCAGCGTCCAGCACCTGTGGCGCGATCCCGCCGGACCCTGCCAGCGTCTCCAGCCGTGCAGCATCCGCGGCAGCTCGCTTTGCATTGGCTTCGGCTGCTGCAGCGGTACGGTCAGCAGCGTCGGCCTGGGCCCGAGCTTCAGCGCTGGCCAGCATGAGGTCCGCGACATCCAGCCGCGCCAGCACCTGCCCGCGCCGAACGGCCTGGCCGCGCACGACCAGCCGCTCGGCAATCTGGCCGCCAAGGCGAAAGGCGAGCGGAGCGTCGGCGCGGGCGCGAACGTCGCCAGCAAGCACCATGGCGCCTGTTTCGGCCGGCGTTGCCGTGGCGGTCACCACCATGGGCGGCGGGCGTTCCTCCTTGCTGGCGCTGCATCCCGCCATCAAGAGTGCGACAATGGCTGAAGCGAGAGCGGCAGCAAGCGACGGTTGTGACACAGGCGACTCCTGAAAATCAGCCGTCGCGATAGTGACAAGTGACGATATCGTCAATACGTCACTAGCCCCGGGATTCCCTCCTCAGGTCCGTGCCAGCCCCCGCAGGGCCAGGTCCGCCATGTGCCGGGCGTGCCGCTTCAGATCGACAGTCTCGCTCAGATGCTCGAGCACCTGCGGGTGCGCAAATGGCACCATCGAAATCCAGATGGCGTCGGCAACATCGCCAAGTGGCGTGCGGGTTTCGAATTCGCCATTGCGCCGTCCGTCCTCGACGATCGCCCGCGCGGCATTACGCATGCGCTCCTTGTGGTGCTCCACCGCCTGCCAGCGCTGGTCCATGCCAGCACGAATCATGTCATGCAGCCGACGCTCGGAGAAATACAGCTCCTGGGACTTCTCAAGCAGCACGATGTAGAGGAGGCGGAGGCGTTCGGCGGCCGGCGCCTCGGTCGCCACCACCGCATCCAGCGCCTGGCCGATCCGCTCCAGCGTTTCCCCCAATATGGCTTCGCAGATCGCAAGCTTGGACGCAAAGAACTTGTACACATAGGCCGTCGAGATCCCGACATCCGATGCGATGTCGGCAACCGTCGTCTTGCCAAAGCCATAGTGGCGAAAGCGGTTTTCGGATGCCGCAAGGATGCGCTGCCGCACATCATGGTCTAGGTCCCCGCGCATGCCGGGAAGCATCTGGTCGGATGACGGCACGGTCATAGCAGGCTATCTTGTCCTTCCCGACCGCCATTGCAAGGCGTGCAAAGGCCAGCCGCCTGGTCCACTGACCTCGGACCGAGGCTTGACAGCAAGTGACGGTTTCGTTCATTCGTCACTCATGTGCATCCGTCTTGCCTTTCTCGTTGCCGGGGCCGCGATCCTGGCGGGCCAGGCGCTGGCCGCCAGCCCGCCAACCTCGCCGGAATCGGCATCGGCATCGGCATCAGCAACGGCAGCGCTGGCGCCAGACGGCCTCGCTTCATGGCAGCGGGTGTGGCAGGATCCCGTGCTTGACGATCTTGTCTCCCGCGCTCTGGCCGCCAATCTTGATGTCGAGCAAGCGGCTGCGCGCTTCGATCGTGCCAACGCCGCTGCAGCGTCGGTGCGGGCGGCCCTTCTGCCGCAGCTTGGGACCAGCGCATCGGCGGCAGCGATCCGGCAGTCGCTGGAGGACCCGTCAATCCGTCCCTTTGCGTCCCAGCCCGGCTTTCTCCGCGACGTGGAACGCTACGAGGCGGGCATGGCCGCATCATGGGAAATCGACCTGTTTGGCAGCGCGCCGCGCCGCCGGGCCGGTCGCGCCAGTGCCGCGGCCGCGGCCGCCGATCTGGCCGCGACCCGCGTGGCGATCGCGGCCGAGACGGCCACAGCATGGATCAACCTGCAGGAGCTTCGGGTGCGCCTTGCACTGGCCGAAGAGCGGCTGGCCAGTCTTGAACGGCAGCGCAATGCCTTGCGGATGCGCGCCAGCGCCGGAACGGTGGCGCCGGCGGAGGTGGACCGGTTCGAGGCAGAGACAAGCGCCGCCGCGGCTGCCGTGCCCGTTCTTGGTGCCCTGGTAACCGCGCAGACCGAACGGCTGGGGGTGCTGATCGCCGATGCGGCCCATGCCCGACTGCTTGCCGCACAGCCAGCTGCCATGCCCGACGCCCCGAATGCGGCGGCATTGTCCGCGCTGCGCGTGACGCTTTCCGCACGGCCGGATGTGATCGCGGCCAGGCTTCGCCTCGAAGCCGCCAGCGCCACGGTTGCGGCCAGCCATGCACAGCGCCTGCCAAGGGTCCAGCTCAGCGCGCTTCTGGCCACCATTGCCGCTGCCCCCGCAACCCTGTTTTCGGGCCCGGCCGTCGCCGCCCAGGCCAGCGCTGGCCTTGCCATGCCCTTGTTCGATTTCGGCCGGATCGACGCGGCCATTGCCGCGGCCCGCGGGGCCGAGCGCGAGGCGCTTGCCGCCTTTCGGCAAGCCATGCTGCAGGCCGCAGCGGACGTCGAGACCGCTGCCACTGCCGTTGCCGCGCGGCAGCGGGATGTCGCGATCCAGCAAGAGGGAGCCCGCGCGGCCGAGCGCGCGCTGGTCGCGGCCCGACGCAACCATGATGCCGGTATCAGCGATCTCACGGTGCTGCTCGACGTGGAGCGAAGCCACCAGTCGGCAACAGAGGCCTTTGCCATGGCCAAGGCCGCGCACGCACGCGCAGCGGTAGCGCTGTTCAGGGCAACGGCAACCTTTGCGGACGAGGAAATCCGCCCTGCGACATGAATTGACGTTCGCCAAAGGGCAGTCGTCTTGCCGGCCGGGCCATGCTCCAGAGCGCACGGGCGTGTCACCCCTGCCAGGTCGTGTTGACAAAAGGGATTACGAGGGGACTCGGGTTGTGATTCAAGGCTGCTTTTTGGGGAGCAGCTGTGTGTCGCGGGGATCTGACGGACGAGGAATGGGCGGTGGTTGGCGGTCTGTTGCCGCCGGAGCGGGGTCGCTGGGCGCGGCCTGCGGGGCACAATCGGCGCTTTCTGAACGGCATGCTGTATGTGCTGCGGGTCGGCTGCCCGTGGCGGGACATGCACGAGCGCTACGGCAAGTGGAACTCGGTCCATGTCCGGTTCCGGCGCTGGGCCGAGCAGGGGGTGTGGGATGCCCTTTTGCAGACGCTGGTCGACCTCGGCCTGACGGACGACTGGCAGCATATGATCGACAGCACGTCCGTTCGCACGCATGTGTCAGCCGCCGGCGAAAAGGGGGGCTCATCAGGCAGATCACTTGGTCGATCACGCGGCGGCTTTACGAGCAAAATCCACGCCCGATGTGACAATCAGGGACGCCCTCTCGGCTTTGTCCTGACCGACGTCGAGGCATCTGACTACACCGCTGCCGATGCCCTGATCGCGATGCCCGCGCCACGGCCCGCGGCCATGCTCGCCGACAAGGGCTATGTTGGTGACGCCCTGCGCGAGACCCTGCCGATGCACGGCATCCTGCCCATCATCCCGCCGCGCGTGAACCGGCGGGTGCCCGAACACCCGGACTACCGGCGCTACCGCGACCGCAACCGCATCGAGCGCATGTTCGGCATCCTGAAACAACAGCGCCGCGTCGCAACGCGCACCGACAAGACCACCCGATCCTTCGCCAGCTTCCTCAACCTCGCCGCCATCCGCCTGTGGCTGAAGTCTCTTGTCAACAGGGCCTGGTGCGTCCACCATAATTTCAATCAACAGCTTGCCGGATCGTTCCCGGATCCTGACGCGGTGATGATGGCTGGCGCCGGCCTTGAACGGGGCGCGGGGCGATGTTCCCGGCACCGCCTGTCTCGAAACAAGACGGGTGCAGGCGCGAGCCGATCCTGATAGCTTGCACGCCATTCCCGGCCCGCCGCCTGGCGGGCCGCCCTTGAACGCCATCTGCCGGAGACTGCCCGATGAACGCGCCCTTTCCCGCCGCCGACCTGTCGAAGCCGAAGCCCTGGCCCCGGTTCGACTGGGCCGACCCGGTGCTGATCGAGGCCGAGCTCACCGAAGAGGAGCGCATGGTGCGGGACACGGCCCGCGCCTTCGCGGCCGAGCATCTGGTCCCGATCGTGAAGCTCGCCAACCGCCACGAACGTTATGATCCGGCGCTGATACGCGCCTTCGGCGCCGCCGGCCTGCTCGGCCCCACGATCGAGGGCTATGGCTGTGCCGGCGTCGGCTATGTCGCCTATGGCCTCATCGCGCGCGAGATCGAGCGGGTGGATTCGGCCTATCGCTCGGCCTTCTCGGTCCAGTCCAGCCTCGTCATGTATCCGATCCACGCCTATGGCACGGAAGCGCAGCGCCAGCGCTGGCTGCCGAAGCTCGCGACAGGCGAGGTGATCGGCGCCTTCGGCCTGACCGAACCCGACGCCGGATCGGACCCGGCCGGCATGACGACGCGGGCGGTGAAGACAGCCGATGGCTTCCGCCTGAATGGCGCCAAGATGTGGATCACCAATTCGCCGATCGCCGATGTCTTCGTCGTCTGGGCGAAGTGCGACCTCGAGGACGGCGCCGGCGAGCAGATCCGCGGCTTCCTCCTGGAACGCACCGACAAGGGCCTGTCGACGCCCAAGATCGAGGGCAAGTTCAGCCTGCGCGCCTGGGTCACGGGTGAGATCGTGATGGCCGATGTGGACATCCCGGCCGACCGGCTTCTCCCCAACGTCGCGGGCCTCAAGGGCCCGTTCGGCTGCCTCAACAACGCCCGCTACGGCATCGGCTGGGGGGTAATGGGCGCGGCTGAATATTGCTGGCACGCTGCCCGGCAATATGTGCTCGACAGGAAGCAGTTCGGCCGGCCGCTCGCGGCGACGCAGCTTGTGCAGAAGAAGCTTGCCGACATGCAGACGGAAATCACCCTCGGCCTGCTGCTCGCGCTTCGCTGCGGCCGGCTGATGGACGAAGGCCGGCTCGCGCCCGAGGCGATCTCGATCCTGAAGCGCAACAATTGCGGCAAGGCGCTCGAAATCGCGCGGGTTGCGCGCGACATTCACGGCGGCAACGGCGTGTCGGACGAATATGGCGTCATCCGCCACGTCATGAACCTCGAGGCGGTCAACACCTACGAGGGCACGCATGATGTGCACGCCCTCATCCTCGGCCGCGCGCAGACCGGGATCCAGGCCTTCAGCTGATCGCTGCCGGCTGAGGCCGGCGACGCGCTCAGGCAGCAAACACCAGGTCGGTCCGCGCGCCGCCGGGGCCGCCATTCTGGCTGATCTCGGCCTTCACCGCCCGCGCCATGGCCTGCACGATCCGCCCGCCCAGCGCGGTGCCTTGGGCGGGCGCATCGGCATCGCCAAGGCCGACGCCGTCATCGGCGATCGACAGCCGCACCTGCCCGCCATCCTCGCGGACCAGGCTGATGCGGACTTCGCCGCCCGGCGGCTCGGGATAGGCATATTTGCAGGCATTGGCGACGAGTTCGCTCACGATCACCCCCAGCGAGATGGCCCGGTCGGTCGGCACGGAGACCGGCTCGACCGCCAGCCGGATTGCCGTCACATGGCAGTCGCTCGCGAACGAGGTTCTGAGCTCCTCGACCAGCCCCTCGAGATAGGAATCGAGCGCCACCACCGACACATCGTCGGAGGTGTAGAGCCGCCGATGCACCTGCGCGACTGATCTGCCCCCTTCTGGGTGGTCCATGGACTATCGTAGTCTGGACCGGGAAGGAGTGTTTGGATGGCTGGCAGGAGGCACAAGCCTGAGGAGATCATTGGGAAGCTGCGGGAGGCGGAGATCGTGC